>MDTG01380460.1_pt1 | contig 301030 bp, 284 predicted proteins | sample 811421 | NCBI WGS metagenome assembly MDTG01 (sample SAMN05326645, study PRJNA326480) | marine metagenome | isolation source: seawater | place: Pacific Ocean: South East | collected 2011
AAGTAATGACTGGACACGAAGGTCATTTAGGTATGGATAACAATGCATCTAACAAAGAAAGTGACCACACTAATATGAATGAGCGTTTGGAAGTATCAGCGAAATTTCAAGAGCAGTTAAAAGCTGTTTTCAATGCGTATATCAATTTAAAAGATGCTTTAGTAAAAGAAGATTCAAAAAGTACTTCAACAAGCACAAAAACTTTATTAAATGAATTGAACAAAGTAGATATGAAATTGTTGTCAGATAATAAGGCGCATAACCATTGGATGTCATTAGAAGGCGAAATAAAATCTTCTGCAACTTCAATTTCTGAAACGTCCGATATAGAATCACAAAGAGACCTTTTTAAACATTTATCATCACATCTAATCAATGCTGTACAACTATTTGGTGTCAATGAAAAGGTTTATGTGGAATTTTGTCCAATGGCAGATAACAATAATGGTGCATATTGGTTGAGCAAAGAAGAAAAAGTAATCAACCCATATTTTGGTGAAGCAATGCTAACCTGTGGAGAAGTAAAACAAGTAATAGAATAATAACAATTAAATTTTTAAACAATGAAAAAAGTAATTTTAAGTGTAGCTGTAATAGCAGCATTAGGTTTAACAAGTTGTAAAAACGAAACCAAAAAAGAAACAGAAACCACAACTACTGAAATGTCTAAAGATATGGCAATGATAGACCTGTCTTTTGGTGTAAGAGGAAATTGCGGAATGTGTAAAAACACTATCGAAAAAGCAGCTAACGGTGTTGAAGGTGTGGCAAGTGCCAATTGGGACGTTGATAAAAAGAAGATTGATGTGTCATTTGATGATTCAAAAACGGATGCAATGGCAATCCATAAAGCAATCGCAGCTTCAGGTTATGATACCGAAAAAGTAGCTGGTGATGAAGAGGCATTTAACAGTCTTCCATCTTGCTGTCAATATAAACACGATATGATAATGAATAAATCTGGTGAGGAAAAAAGTGATGACCATTCAAACCACGACCATTAGATCAATAATGAAAGAGTCTTTTTCGGAAGGCTCTTTTTTATTCCATACAAGTCAGAACCTAGTTTTTTTGCTTGCTTCGATTTGAGTCTGTCGAAAGCTCAAAATCCTTTGTGTTATTACGCGAGCAATACATAGTTGGTTTTATGTTATAATACTTGTATCCAACGCTATAATAGCACATTGCTTGTTTTATTTAAAAGTATCTATATAAATAAATTAGTACAATAAAAAAGCAAAGGGCTATTGCTAATGCTTAAAACCTCTATTCCGCAACAAAACTGACCCAAAGCTAAGTTGTATAATAGAAGCAATAGCTTCACTTCTCTCATTTTTTTAGACGTCTATCTTACCTCAAGTTTTTGTTTGCTTCATTTCGTTAACTTTCATTTTATAAAAAATAATAAGGTATGATAACAAAAACAATAGAAGTACAAGAAATTACAGTAGATGAATTAGCAGATAGAGTAGCAGATAAGCTTTTAATAAAAATAAAACATTATTTAAATGATTTGCATACTAATGGAAATGAAGCGTATTTAACAAGACAAGAAACGGCAGATTTTTTAAAAATTAGTTTAGTTTCACTTTGGAATTGGACAAACAAAGGTATTATAAAGAGTTACGCTATTGGTAATAAACGCTATTACAATAAACAGGAAATATTAGCTATACTCAGAAAATAACAATAATTATACAGGCAGTAATAGCGAAATTATACAGTTATTTTTCTACAAATTTTCTGCAAATAAAAAAAACCAACATTTACAAAAGCTTTGTAAAGTATTGGTTTTATTAGTGACCTCGACAGGATTCAAACCTGTAACCTCTTGAGCCGTAATCAAGTGCGCTATTCAGTTGCGCCACGAGGCCTTTTTTTTGTGGGTGCAAATATATTACTTTTTTATAATAACATCAAAACTTTTTGATGAATTAATTTAATTTAATGCGTTTTTTGTAACAAATACCTTCCATCCAAAAATTGCCAACTGTATTTTAGTGGCTTTGCTGAGGTCTAATTTTTGTTTCGTGTAACTTGGTAGTACCAGCTTATTGAGCTTTGCCAACAGCTTGAATCCTGCTTTTTTCATAATTGAAATTTAAATTCAAAATTATTGCTTTAGTAATTGATAGCCAAATAGTCCTTAATATTTAAAAATAGTAAAACCTATTCTAGACTAAGTTTTACATTTTTTTGGTTTAAAGTATAATCGATGTTATAATATCGATTACTAATTGGGCGATTGTTAGCATAATTTTAAGTTTAAGGGTTAATAATAGCAATACTTTTCAGGATTGTTTTTTGAAGATATATTTTTTTGATATTATTCTCCAAGAAAAAAAGGATATATCTATACATTTGACTTTACTTATTAAAGTAAAAAGATCTAATCTATTTCAATATTTTATTAACTGCCTTAATTAAAGTTTTAATTTGTAGTTATAAAGTTATTTTATGGTTTCTATTTGATATCTATGTAGGGCTTTTTTCAATAGTATATTTTTTTTCTAGGGGATTTTGTTATGTTTTTAAATCAAAAAAGAGGTTTTGATTATTTTTGATTATTAAAAGGTTAATTAACTATTGTTTAAAAGGTCAGCTAATAATATCTGCTATATTTGCAAAAAAAATAATTGGATGAAAAAAATTACTTTACTTTTTATTATGCTTATTTCGGCAATAGGGTATTCTCAATCTGTTGTTATTAACGAGTTAGACTCTGATACACCAGGAATTGATGATCAAGAATTTATAGAGCTGCTATCAAGTACTCCTAACTTTTCTTTAGATGGATATGTCGTTGTGTTGTTTAATGGTTCTTCATCTGGTGCTGATTCTAGTTATTTTGCTTTGGATTTAGATGGTTATACGACAGATGTTAATGGTTTGTTGTTAATTGGTAGTACAGGTGTTTCTCCTTTTCCTCAATTAATTATACCTGCTAACCTTATTCAAAACGGAGCAGATGCAGCTGCTATATATTTAGGTGATGACACTGATTTTCCGGAAGGGACTTTAGCAACACAGACTAATTTAGTAGATGCATTAGTTTATGATACTACGGATTCTGATGATACAGGTTTAATGGCATTGCTTGGTGTGACAGAGCAGATTAATGAGGGTTCTGGAAATAATACAAATTCAATTCAGCGTTTTGATGACGGTTTGGGTAATCCAGATAGTATAACTTATGTGTCTACAGTACCAACACCAAGAGCATTAAATGATGGAAGCGGTATTATATTAAACGGTGTGTTAACATCTGTAACGCAAACGCAAGTTGACGAAGGAGCTGCTTTTGATATTACTTTTACTACAGAGCAAAATGTGGATTCTGATTTAACTATTGATTTTACTTTAAATAATGGAGGTTTTAATACATCTGATTTTTCAGGAAGTACATCTGTGGTTGTGCCATTAGGGCAAAATACCATTTCTACAACTATCGCGTTAATAGACGATGTTTTAGATGAAGGTGATGAGGTTTTAAAAATTGTGATTTCTAGTTTGCCTACGGTTTATATTGCGCTTAACAATAACTTAGAAGTGAGAGTTGTGGATAATGATTTTGTTGTTGCTCCATTTGGAACACCTTTAAACCCAACTTATGGTATTGTGGCTAGTACGCAACCTACTGATTATTATGATAGTTTAGATGGCTTATCTGGAGTTGCTTTACAGCAAGCTTTGCAAGACATCGTTGCAGAAGAAGGTGTGGTTAAAGCGCAAACCTATTCTGATATAATAGATATTTTAGAAGCAGCAGATCAAAATCCTGCAAATAGTAATCAGGTTTGGCTAGTGTACTCTGAGATTGGTCGTCCAAAGTTAGACTATCAGACAACATCTAATAATACAGGTACTTGGAATAGAGAACATACTTTTCCAAGGTCATTAGCAGGTTACAATAGTATTGATTTAGATGATTTTAGAGATGGTAAAGATGTGTTTTGGAATACCACAGCAGATTCCTTACGTCATGGTAATAGTGATGGACATGCATTGCGTGCTGCAGATGGACCAGAAAACAGTTCTAGAGGAAATCAACACTACGGAGAATACAATGGACCTACAGGTACAGCAGGAAGCTTTAAAGGTGATGTTGCTAGAAGTGTTTTGTATATGCAAATCCGTTATAATGGATTAAGTGTTGTAAACGGTTATCCAAGCGTATCAGGTCAAATGGGTGATTTAGCGACGCTTTTAGATTGGCATAGAAACGATCCGCCAGATGATTTTGAAATGAACAGAAACAATGTGGTTTATGAATGGCAAGTAAATAGAAACCCTTTTATTGATCAACCTGATTTGGTTGAATATATTTGGGGAAATCAAGTTGGTAACACATGGAATCAGTCTTTAAGTGTTGCTGATTTTACGACAGAAACTTTAAAACTATATCCAAATCCGGTAACAGATAAATTATTTATTTCAGGAGAAAATCAAATGTATGATTTGTCAATTTTTTCTTCGGAAGGAAGAGCTGTTTTATCACAAACGGTTATTAATAATAGCTATATTGATTTAAAACTAGCAAGCGGTTTATATATGGTTGTAATTGAAACTGAAGATAAACGTATTACAAAAAAAATAATTGTAGAATAGTATTTATACTAGACAATAAAAAGCCCAAACATATTGTTTGGGCTTTTTTATTAGTAGATTTATTTGGTAACTTATTTTGAATTTATTTATAATTCTCCTGTACCATCTAAAGTTGTTTCTATTGGACTTATTCCTTTATGATACTGATAACTTGTTTTAGTTTTATTTCCTTTTTTGTCATTTGTTGAGATTTTAATTTTGAAAATTTTATCCTTACTATTGCTTTTTATAGTTGAGAATTAGTTTTACAAAAGTGTTTTCCGCTACAGCGAAAAAAATTAAGTCCTAATTCTTTTTGAAGATTTCAAAATGTATCTTCGCAAAAATTATATTATTATGAGTGTAGCATATCTTATTTTAGGTTTTGTATTATTAGTAGTGGGAGGAGAGTTTTTGGTGCGATCATCTGTAGCCTTGTCCTTTAAGCTTAATATTTCTAAAATTGTAATTGGTATGACAGTTGTGTCCTTTGCGACATCTGCGCCAGAATTATTGGTTAGTTTGCAAGCAGCTTTAAGTGGGTCGCCTGCAATTGCAATTAATAATGTGGTGGGTTCCAATATAGCAAACATAGGTTTAGTGCTTGGTATAACAGCAATTGTAGGTGCAATCGCAATAGATAAGTCTTTTTATAAATTGACTTGGCCAGTTATGATGTTGTTTTCTATGGCGTTATATTATTTTTTATGGAATGATAACCAATTAGTTGCTATGGAAGGTTTAGTGCTTTTTATTGGATTAATTGTTTTTATAGTCTATTTGATTAAAACACAAAAATCTACGGATGATTTAGAGGAAGTGGATGATGCCTTAGCTGTGGTGTCTAACTTTAAAATTGGTATCTGGTTATTTATTGGTGCAGCTGCTTTGTATTTTGGTAGTGAATGGCTAGTTAAAGGAGCTACACAAATAGCTACAAGCTTAGGCGTTAGTGAAGCTGTAATTGGTGTAACTATGATTGCAATTGGTACAAGTGTGCCTGAGTTAGCAGCATCGGTTATTGCAGCAGCTAAAAAGGAAAAAGCAATATCATTAGGGAATCTGATTGGATCAAATATCTTTAATATTGGGTCTGTGCTGGGTTTAACATCTATGATAAAGACAATTCCTGTAACAGAATCTTTAATATTGTCTAGAGATATATTTTGGATGTTAATTTTTGCAGCTTTAGTGTTGGTGCTAGGATTGTTGCCTAAGCAGCATGAAATTGGTAAAATTAAAGGTTTTGGCTTAGTATTGATTTATGCAGTTTTTATAATATTAGTTTTTAGAGGGTAATTTAGTTTATCGTTTATATATAAAAAAACGCTTTCTAGTTATAGAAAGCGTTTTTTAATGGATTTAACTATGTAATCAATATTAACTAATATTAGCAGATTTTACAGTTTTAATAATACGACCTGCTATTTTGTATGGATCACCATTTGATGCTGGACGACGGTCTTCTAACCAACCTTTCCATCCTTTCTCTACAGTGATAATTGGTATACGTATAGATGCACCTCTATCAGACACACCATAACTAAAGTCATGGATTGATGCTGTTTCGTGATCTCCAGTTAAACGTTGGTCGTTAAACTCTCCGTAAACCGCAATGTGCTCTTTAACCACTGGTCTAAATGCTTCGCAAATTTTCTCGTAAGTTTCTTGGCTACCACATGTTCTTAAAACAGTGTTAGAGAAGTTAGCGTGCATACCAGAACCATTCCAATCCATATCTTTACCTAATGGTTTTGGATGGTATTCAATATAATAACCGTATTGTTCAGTTAATCTGTCAAGCAAATATCTTGCAATCCAGATTTCGTCTCCTGCTTTTTTAGCACCTTTAGCAAATAATTGAAATTCCCATTGTCCAGAAGCAACCTCTTGGTTAATTCCTTCAAAGTTAAGGCCAGCATCGATACATAAGTCTGCATGCTCTTCAACTAAATCTCTACCATGTGTATGTCTTCCGCCAACAGAGCAGTAATACATACCTTGTGGTGCAGGATAACCACCAATAGGGAAACCTAAAGGTAATTGTGTTTTGTTATCCATGATAAAATATTCTTGCTCAAAACCAAACCAGAAATCTTCATCTTCATCTTCAATAGTAGCTCTACCATTAGATACATGTGGTGTGCCATCTGCATTTAAAACTTCTGTCATTACTAAATAACCATCTCTTCTTGCAGGATCTGGGTAAATTGCGACAGGTTTTAAAAGACAATCAGAAGCGCCTCCTGAAGCCTGTTTAGTAGATGAACCATCAAAAGACCAAATTGGGCAGTCTTCTAATTTTCCACTAAAGTCATTTTCAACTTTAGTTTTACTTCTCATGTTTTGTGTTGGAAAGTATCCATCTAACCAGATGTATTCTAATTTAGATTTTTTCATGGTAAAAACTCATTTTAGTTATATGTTAAGGCAAATATAGAATAAAATTGAATTCACCTCTAAAAAAATATGGGTATAATTGATAATTTTATTAAAAGAATGTTAATAACCCTGTTTTTTTTAGGGTATGACATTTTGCAAGTGTTATTTTTTGTAAATTCGTAATTCAACTAATTAAAAAAAAGAATATGTCAACATTAAGATTTCATGCTATAAAAGAATCATTAAAACGACGTCCTGTTGTAATTGAAGAAAAACAACGACGCTCAGAAATTTTTGGAAGCAATGTTTTTAATGAGTCTACCATGCGTCAATATTTAACTAAAGAAGCTTTTGAAAGTGTTAGTGATGCTATTAAATTGGGAAAAAAAATTGATAGAATAGTTGCGGATCATATTTCTACAGGAATGAAAGAATGGGCTATCTCTAAAGGAGCAACCCATTACACACACTGGTTTCAACCTTTAACAGGTGCAACAGCAGAAAAGCATGATGCTTTTTTTGAAACTATTGGAGGCGGATTAGCAATAGAGAAATTTGGAGGCGGACAATTAGTGCAACAAGAGCCTGATGCATCAAGTTTTCCTAATGGAGGAATAAGAAATACCTTTGAAGCTCGTGGTTATACAGCTTGGGACCCAACGTCTCCTGCTTTTATATATGGTACAACATTGTGTATTCCTACCGTTTTTGTGTCTTACACAGGAGAAGCCTTAGATTATAAAACGCCTTTGCTTAGAGCATTACAGGCTGTAGATAGCGCAGCTGTAGCTGTGTGTAAGTACTTTGATAAAAATGTTAAAAAAGTAAATGCCTCTTTAGGTTGGGAGCAAGAGTATTTTTTAATAGATCGTGATTTGGCAATGTCTAGACCAGATATAGTGCAAACAGGTCGTACATTATTAGGACACTCTCCAGCTAAAGGACAACAGTTAGATGATCACTATTTTGGGACAATACCAAATCGTGTAATGGCTTTTATGAGAGATCTTGAAACAGAGTGCATGCTATTAGGTATTCCGGTAAAAACTAGACATAATGAGGTGGCTCCTAATCAATTTGAATTAGCACCAATTTATGACGAAGCTAATTTGGCTGTAGACCATAATTCATTATTAATGGATGTGATGGATAAAATTTCAGACAGACATAATTTTAAAGTTCTATTTCATGAAAAACCGTTTGCAGGTGTAAATGGGTCAGGAAAACATAACAATTGGAGCTTAAGCACAGATACTGGAGTTAATTTATTAGGACCAGGAAAAACACCTATGAGTAATCTTCAGTTTTTAACCTTTTTTATAAATACTATTAAAGCGGTATATGATAATGAAGAGCTGCTGCGTGCTGCAATTGCATCTGCAAGTAATGATCATCGTTTAGGAGCTAATGAGGCACCTCCTGCTATTATATCTGTATTTATAGGAGATCAGTTAACTAAAACTTTAAATGAGTTAGAAAACGTAACGGATGGCAAATTATCTCCAGAGGAAAAAACAGATTTAAAACTTAATGTTGTTGGTAAAATACCTGATGTATTGCTAGATAATACTGATCGTAATAGGACGTCTCCTTTTGCCTTTACAGGAAATAAATTCGAGTTTAGAGCGGTTGGATCTACTGCTAATTGTGCTAACCCAATGACGGTTTTAAATAGTATTGTTGCAAAACAATTAATCGACTTTAAAAAAGAGGTGGATACCTTAATAGAGAAAAAGGATATGAAAAAAGATGATGCTATCTTTAATATATTAAGAGAGTACATCAAAAAATCTAAAAACATATTATTTGAAGGTAATGGGTATGGTGAAGCCTGGGAGAAGGAAGCAGAAAAAAGAGGCTTAAGTAACAATAAAACGACACCAGAAGCATTAAAGGCTAAAGTATCTAAAAAAACTTTAGAGCTGTTTGAAGGTTTAGGTGTCATGAATAAGATTGAATCTGAAGCGCGTTATGAAATTGAAATGGAAGAGTATGTACTTCGTGTGCAAATTGAAAGTCGTGTTATAGGTGATATTGCTCGTAACCATGTTGTGCCTACAGCTGTTAGATATCAAAATATACTAATTAAAAATGTAAAAGGCTTAAAAGAGATCTATGGAGCAGATTTTAAAAAGTTTGCAAAAGAACAACTTAATTTAATAGAAGAAATTTCAGAACACATCGCATCTATTAATTCTAACGTGACTAAAATGACTGAAGCGCGTAAAAAGTCTAATAAAGATGAAAATATAGAAACCAAAGCTAAAGCTTATTGCAACAAGGTTAAGCCTTTATTTGATGATATTAGATACCATTGTGATAAACTTGAATTGTTAGTTGATGACGAGTTGTGGCCTTTAACAAAGTATAGAGAGTTGTTGTTTACTAAATAAATGTATAAATATTTATATAAAAAAAAGCCTCAATATTTATTGAGGCTTTTTTGTGCTCTATAATTCTGTTTGTCCGAGAAAATTATGAGATTATCGAAAAGTTGCTTTAAATATGCTGATTTATATGGTATTATCATTTTTTGATACATATAATATATATCTTTGAGATGCTATTAATCAATATATATTCAAAATGAAAAAAATCATTCTATGCGCATCTGCGCTAATGTGTGGGTCAGTCATGCTCGCACAATCAAACGTTAGTGATGTCGATCAAACTGGTGTTTCTAACGATTCTGATGTATTCCAACAAGGAGCAAATAATGACTCTGACGTAGATCAATATGGATCTGTTCCTGGTAACCCAAACAGTGGTGAAGCAAACGATTCTGATGTATTTCAATTAGGAAATTTAAACAAGTCTAAAGTTAAGCAAGCAGGAGATAGAAACCTTGGTGATGTTTATCAAGAAGGAAACAGAAACAACGCTCGTATTGATCAAGGTACAAGTGCAGCAGAAGATAATATAGCTTACACAAACCAATTTGGTAACCGAAACAAATCAGTTCAAATCCAACGTTTTGACAATAACTTTGGAGATATTGATCAAGATGGAAACAGAAATGTAGGACGACAAAATCAAAATGCAGTACCTAATCAGTCGGCAGGAAATACAGCTTACTTGACCCAAGTAGGAAACAGAAACTTTTCTAACCAAAAACAAACAGGAGGAGATAACTTTAGTGATGTAGATCAAATTGGTAACAATAATGAATCTAGAGTTTTTCAGGTAGGGATTAATAATTCTTCTTTAGTTGGTCAAATAGGTAATTTAAACGATTCTTATGTATCACAAGATGGAGATGATAATGTTGAAACGACAAGTCAAACAGGAAATAATAATATAGCCTCTACTATACAAGATGGTGATCTAAACGATTCTGCAACGTTGCAATTAGGTAACTCTAATAGTAGTATGGTAAGCCAAATTGGTCTTTCTCATTTAAGTGATGTTTATCAATCCGGTAATTTTAATACAAGTACAGTTGATCAGGGTGGTAATACACATATTAGTGATGTAGATCAAATAGGTGATTCTAATATATCTATTGTTACTCAAAACGATTAATATTAAAAAGTGTTATTTAAAAAAAAAAGAGGGTTCTTTAAAGAATCCTCTTTTTTTTATACCTATAAATTTTTATTGAAGTAATTAATGTAAGGTCTATATAAAATTCTTCAACATGTAATTTGAGTTATTTATTATCTTTAAATTTCTTTAAAATTATCTTAGGAAGACTATGTAGGTTAAGGTGTGCTGTCTTACTACGGTTTTTTTGCTCTTTTTTTATACGTAGTTGTACGTATATTCAAGTGTATTAGGGGTTTAGGTGTTATTTTGAATCTAAAAATATTGTAGGAAAATTCTCTTTAAAACATGCGTTTTAACGTGTAAATCTCAATTATTAACGAATATATAGTTAAAAACGCATGTTTTTTTGGTTATCAAATTTTAGGAGTGAATAAATTCTTTATCTTTGAATTGCTATTAATCAATATATATTTAAACATGAAAAAAGTATTTTTCAGCGCAGCTGCGCTAATGTGTGGAACAATGATGTTTGCACAATCGAACAACAGTGATGTAGACCAGATCGGAAGTGGAAATGCTTCAACTGTAATGCAAACTGGTATGACCAATGACTCTGACGTAGATTCAGTCGGAGATGATAACATTTCTACGGTAGATCAAAACGGAACTTCTAACACTAATGAGACTCGCCAAACTGGAGGAGGACCAGGAGGAGATGGTTTATCTGATGATAATATTTCTGCAGTTAATCAAACAGGAGATTTAAACAATAATTTTACTTGGCAAGATGGTGACTTAAATGCAAGTGACGTTGATCAAATGGGAGATAGTAATGACTCATACACAGATCAGTGGGGAGACAGTAACTCAAGTACTGTTGACCAAGATGGTGATAGAAACGATTCTGATGTATTCCAAGGTTATGGTACAGCAGGTGATGGTTCTCATACCAGTACAGTAGAGCAGGATGGAGATGATAACACATCTTTAGTAAATCAATTTGGAGGTTCTGGAAATAATTCAGTAGTTGAACAAGTTGGAAATTTAAATGATTCTGATGTTTCTCAAGATGGTAATAACAATGACTCTACTGTATGGCAAGGTACTGTAGGAGATTCTAATATTAGTACTGTTACTCAGACAGGAGATGATAACGATTCTTTTGTATGGCAAGATGGTGATAGTAATTTATCAGATGTAGATCAAACAGGAGATAATAACGATTCTTATGTTGACCAATGGGGAGATTTTAACACTTCTGATGTAGATCAAGATGGTGACGGAAACGATTCAGATGTTTTTCAGGGTTATTCAGGAGATAATAACACGAGTGTTGTTGATCAAAATGGTGACAATAATACGTCTTATGTGAGTCAAGACAATGATTTAGGAGGAGGAAATGATTCTTCAGTTACACAAACAGGAAACGATAACGATTCTAATGTTGACCAAGATGGAGAGTCTAACATTAGTGATGTTGACCAAATTGGTGATATGAACATTAGTGATGTTGACCAAACTGGTGATATGAACATTTCTGATGTTGATCAAGATGGAAATATGAATGACGCTAGTGTTGATCAAAATGGAGATATGAATGACTCTTTAGTAGATCAAGATGGTGATAGTAATGATGCAGACGCTGATCAAGATGGGAATAATAATGACTCAGATATCTGGCAAACAGGTGATATGAATACAGCTGCAGTTACTCAATTAGGAAATGATAACTGGGGTCAAGCAGAGCAAATTGGTAATTCTAATCTTGCAGATGTTAGTCAAATAGGTAATGATAATTATGGAGGAGCAGGACAATATGGAGATATGAATGATAGTGATATTGATCAAGTTGGTGATTTCAACTACGCACTTTCAATTCAACAAGGTAACTCTAATATTTCTACTCAAAATCAACAAGGTAACGCTAACACAGCAACAACTTATCAAATAGGTAACACTAATGAGTCTTATGTGGATCAAATAGGAAACAATAATGGATCAGCTGTAACTCAATTAGGTAACGATAACGATTCTGATGTAGATCAAAATGGAAATGCTAATAGTAGTTCTGTTTCTCAAACAGGAAACACTAACATCTCTGTAGTTGCTCAAGATGGTACAGGAAACCAAAGTCAAGTGACTTCTACTGGAAACGATAATCAATCATATGTAGATCAAGATGGTACAGCTAACAATAGTTCGGTTTCACAAATGGGAGATTTACATTTATCTAACGTAACTCAAAACGGATTGTTAAATAATAGTATTGTTGATCAAGACGGTTTTATGCACGATAGTTATGTTAATCAACAAGGGGATTTTAATTCTAGTACAGTAGATCAAAACGGAACAACTCATTCAAGTTCTGTGGATCAAATTGGAAACGGAAACTCTTCTTCTGTAACTCAAAATGACTAAGCAGAAGCTTTTGTAAAATAGATTATTTAGTAAAATAATTATAAGGTATAAGAGCATTAATTTGCTCTTATACTTTTTATAACAGATTTATTTTATAACTTACATGTAGTAACACAGTTAAAACATAAGACTATGAAAACAATATTTAAAATTTTAATAGTTGCCTTAATTCTTATATCGAGTAATACTCTTACTGCTCAAACTTTTGAAGCTCAAGAAGAGAGTCAGTTGTCGGGTTTTGATACACAGGCGTCACAAGAAAACTTTTTACTTAATCAAAGTGCTTCAAACTTAAATTCAGCTTCAACAAATAATGCAATCTTTATTGCTCAGATTGGAGATAATAATGAAGCGGTAAGTGTCACAAGATCTACACAAAGTAATATTAATATAATCCAAAACGGTAACGATAACCTTACTGTATTAGATATTAATAGTACTAAACTTGTTGAAACGGTAATACAAAATGGAGATAATAATACAGTTTTTGATTACAGTCCTTTTAAAACAGATATAAAAAACACAACGATTAATCAAACAGGGAATAACCAAAATTTGACCATGTTTGGATCAAATTCTTTATCAGAAAAAATTAAAATTTCTATGCAAGGACAAGACCAATCAATCATAATTAGAAATTTTTAAAAAATAAGCCATTATGTTTTTATGTGAATTCAAAAAAACAATGGTATTAATTGTTGTCTTTTTTTATGCTATTAACGCTCACTCGCAATCGTATAACACGCAAGTTGAGGCAAAGCTGATAGTTACCCAAGACAATGATATTATTAATATAAAGGGCGTTGCTATTAATAAAATGCAATTGTCTAAAAGTATATCTTATAAATTATCTGTTTTTAAAACAGATAAAAATCAAAACAAATCTAAAAACGAGCAAAGCGGACAATTAGATTTAAATGCAGATCAACAAAAAGATTTGTCAACAACATCCATTAATTTTGATCAAGAGACAAAGGTGATAATTCTACTTTTAATTTTTGATTCAACAGATAATATTATTGGTATGGATAGAATCGTTTATAACGATAATGAAGACAATAATCTTAATGTTAAAAAAAATATTGCAGAAAAAATTGATGATATTAGTCTCAAAATTTCTGCGCAATTAGTAAACAATGAAGTTGAGGCTAAAATAGAAACAGCTCAACAAAATGACTTTACAACCATAAAAGCTACAGCTTTCAATAAAACCGAAATTACAAAAAGTTTAATCTTTAAATTAATGGTTTTTGATAAAGAAGAAAGTGTAGATAACCTTCTTGAAGACAAAAAGCAACGCTTTATTATATCTGCCAATCAAAAAATAGAACTTGCTGAGGCTTCATTTAATATTATTGGAGATCAGCCAGTTATTTGCGTTATGCTTATATATGACTTAGATAATAATTTGATAGGTCAAGACCGAGTGGTTTATAATGATAAGTCAAATTTAGATATAGAAAATAAACAAAAATTATTAGATAAATTAAAAGAGGAACAGGCAAACTCTCAAGACGTCAATAAAGGTAAAAGAGATGGTTTAGAGTTAAAAGGAATCGTAGTTGAAGACACAAAAACAAAACCAGGTAGGGACTTCTACAAGTTATTTTATTCTTTATACACTCAAAATAATATTAACGGTAATAAAGTAGTGACAATCAAAGAGGTATTAGCATTAGGTAGAAACACGAAAATAGAGGTTATTGTTGGAGATGATGAGATTTTTTCGTTTTTTGTAAGACCTAGTCTTGAGTATTTAACTAAAATGAATGATTACGCGATAGTTAACGTATACAAACATTTTAAAAAACTTGAAAACGAATCTAAAACAATTAAACGCTATTAACTTTTTAGACATGAAAAAATTACTAATAATTTTAATTTTCTCGGCTAGCTACTTCTGTGTTGGTCAACAGTTATCTTATAAACCTATAAATCCAGCATTTGGAGGAGATACTTTTAATTATCAATGGTTATTAAGTTCAGCTAACGCTCAAAATTCTTTTACAGACCCAAAAGCAAACCAATCAGATGATGACAGCTCTTTAGCAGCATTTTCCGAAAATTTAAATAGACAAATACTTAGTCAGTTATCTAGATCTCTATTTCAAACACAATTAGGAGAAGGTCTACAAGAAGGAAATTTTAGTTTTGGTAGTTTAGCACTAGAAGTTTATGACTCTGCAGAAGGCTTAGTCATTAATATTTTAGATACAACTACTGGAGAGCAGACACAAATTATAGTCCCTAATTAACCACTTAATTATTTATCATGCTTAACTATAGATCTGCTTTTGCAGTCATATTATTTTTATTATTAACCAGTTGTGGTGCGTTTTTTAACCAACCTTACAAGCAAGAACGAGCTAGGATTGGTGAAACCTCTCCAGTTGCACAAAAGTTAAAAGAGTTTCCATTACCTCAAGAACCTGTTGTAGCTGGAGTATATAACTTTAAAGATCAAACAGGTCAGTACAAAGCTGTAGAAAATGGAAGTACTTTTAGCACAGCAGTCTCTCAAGGAGGTACAACGATGTTAAATAAGGCCTTAGAGGACTCTAAATGGTTTACAGTTATTGAAAGGGAAAACTTAGGTAATCTTTTAAACGAAAGAAATATAATTAGATCTACTCGTGATGAGTATAGAAAAAATCAAAACCCAAGCGAGCCTAATTTACCACCATTACTTTATGCAGGAATATTATTAGAAGGTGGTGTTATATCCTATGATACTAATATTATCACAGGTGGTGCAGGAGCAAGATATTTAGGAGTAGGTACTTCAACACAATATAGACAAGATAGGATTACAGTGTATTTAAGAGCGGTGTCTACCTCTAGTGGTAGAGTGTTAAAAACAGTTTATATTTCAAAAACAATCTTATCTCAAGCAGTATCTGCAAATCTGTTTAAGTACGTTAAATTTCAAAGATTACTTGAGACTGAAATAGGTTTTACAAAAAATGAACCTGTCCAATTAGCCATGAAAGAGGCTATTGAAAAAGCAGTAGAGGCTTTGATTATTGAAGGAATAAAAGACGAATTATGGTTGCCAAGATTAAATGAGGAAGCTACAGCTAAACTTGTAGAAGACTATGATGCTGAAAAAGATGAAGCTATTACTACAGAGTTATACGATCGTTTTTTAACAGAAAGAAGAGGCGATTACGCAATTACAGCAGCATTAGGAGGTACATTAATGAATGGTGATTTGGCTAATCCTCAGCTAGCTTTTAATGGTAAATTAGGATTTAAACGTAAATTAAATCCATATTTAGGATTAGATTTTTCTTTTAATAAATTTAATTTAGAAAACAAAGAAATGTTTAATGAAGGATTTATGTCCTTTGATTTAAATTTAGAATATAAAATCTTACCATTTGACAACCTAACACCTTACTTGTTTGGCGGTATTGGTACAAATGCTTTGGACTATTTTAACACTTTAGACCCTAAATTACAGGCAGGTTTAGGAATAGAGTATTTGGTAAAAGATAACTTAGGAATATACGTGTTTGGAGAGCATAACTTAGTATTTTCTGATAAATTGGATGGTGTAGTGTCTGGATCCATTGACGATATGTTTTATCGTTTTGGGGTAGGTGTTAATATTTATCTATCTACACCAAATACTAAATTTAATCAACGTAAAGAGTTAGAGCGTCTTAAAAAGGCAGAATTTAGAGCCTTGAAAAAAGAAAATCGTAGACAAATGCAAGAAAAAAACAAGTTAGCACGTCCAATCAAAAAAGATAATTAATCTGTTAAATTTTAGTTTAACATTTAAAAAAGTGAAACAGATGAAAACATTTTCAAAATATATAAGTTTATTAGTCATAATCTTACTAGTCGTTGGTTGTAGTGAAGACAAAGTATCCTTTAGTGGTACTGGTTCAATAACAGGAAAAGTGGTTTCTAAAGGAGATAATGTACCACTAGAAAATACAAGAGTGTCAACAAACCCTAGTTCTAGTATCGTTTTTACAGATGCTTCTGGAGATTTTGTAATTAATAATGTTGCAATTGGTACTTATTCTGTACAAGCACAAAAAGATGGCTATTTATCAAAGTTTGAGTCAGCGACTGTTACTGAGGATAATAGTGTAAACGTGATTTTTGAGCTAGAAGTAGAAACCGCTAATAATGACGCGCCAAATGCACCAATTTTAGTGACACCTGCTAATAATGCGATTAATCAAACCTTAACTGTAGATCTAACTTGGGTTGGGACAGATCCTGAAGATGATGATTTAGTTTATCAAGTTCAGATATTAAACGACCAAAATTCAGATGTTTTAAATTATACAGACCTAACAGATACCACATTGACGGTTACAGGATTAGACTACGGAATCAAATATTTTTGGCAAGTATCTGCTTCAGACAATATTAATGATCCGGTTTTAAGTGAAACGTTTAACTTTAAAACCATTGAGTTTCCTACCAACAGAGTCTTTTTTACTAGAAAAATAAATGGTAATAATGTTATATTTTCTGCGGATTCTGATGGTAATGAGTACCAATTAACATCATCAGGTAGTAATAGTTGGAGGCCAAGAAAAGCAAGCAATATTGATAAGTTAGCATTTTTAAGATCAAATGGAGGTCAAACACAAATTTATACTATGGATCTTAACGGATCCAACGTGGCTCAGGTAACTAATAGTATTTCAGTTAATGGCTTTAATTTAGAAGAACTAGATTTTGAGTGGAAAGATGATAATACAAAATTTGTATATCCAAATTTTGATAAGCTATATCAAATAAATGTAGATGGTTCAGGGTTAACCCAAATCCATCAGACATTAAACGCTAATTTTATAACAGAGGTTGATTGGAATCAATTTACACAACGTTTAGCGATTAAAACAAATAATGCTTCTGGTTATAACGTAGAGATTTACACGATAAATAATTCTGGTACAATCTTGGACTATGTATTACAAGGCGTTAATGGTGCTGCTGGAGGATTAGACTATTCTTTTGATGGAACAAAGTTATTATATACATATGATGTGTCTGGTAATCAAAATACAGATTACAGACAATTAAATAACCATATGTTTATTTATGAAATAGCGACTTCTGCTGTTGATGATATATCATTAAATAAACCTGCTGGTACTAATGATTTAGATCCTAAATTTTCACCAAATGAAGCTCAGGTTATTTTTGTTAATACGTCAAATGATGGAATATCACAAAAAGACATAGTTGTAATTGATGTATTAACTACTAATGATAGAACCTTGTTTTTAGAAAATGCAAAAATGCCAGATTGGAAGTAAATACTTACTTTACATCATTTTAAATAGAAAAGCACACATATTACTTGTGTGCTTTTTATTTATAAATATCTTTGTAGCCTAACACAACACAATGAGTTCCGAAATTTCTAAACGCTACAGCCAAAGAGGTGTATCTGCTTCAAAAGAAGATGTACACAACGCAATTAAAAATATTGATAAAGGTTTATTTCCTAAAGCTTTCTGCAAAATAGTGCCTGATTATTTAACCAACGATTCAGAATATTGCTTAATTATGCATGCAGATGGAGCTGGTACAAAATCGTCTTTAGCCTATATGTATTGGAAAGAAACAGGTGATCTTTCGGTTTGGAAAGGCATTGCACAAGACGCATTAATCATGAATATTGATGATTTGTTATGTGTTGGTGCAACAGATAATATCATGCTGTCATCTACCATTGGAAGAAATAAAAACTTAATTCCAGGCGACGTTATTTCAGCAATAATAAATGGGACAGAAGCGCTAATAGAGGATTTAAAATCTTTTGGAGTAACCATCCATAGTACAGGAGGAGAGACTGCAGATGTAGGAGACTTAGTCCGAACGATTATAGTAGACTCTACCGTAACAGCAAGAATAAAACGAACTGATGTTATAGATAATGCTAATATAAAAGCAGGAGATGTCATAGTTGGTCTAGAAAGTTTTGGTCAAGCAACTTACGAGAAAAGTTATAATGGAGGTATGGGAAGTAATGGTCTGACCTCTGCTAGACATGATGTTTTTAGTAAGTATTTGGCAGATAAATATCCTGAAAGTTTTGACGCGTCTGTACCAGAAGATTTAGTTTACTCTGGTCAAGTAAAGCTGACAGATAAGGTTGAAGATTCTCCAATAGATGCAGGTCAATTAGTGCTTTCGCCAACTAGAACATATGCACCTATTATAAAAGAAATATTATCTAAATATAATAATAAAGAAGTGCATGGTATGGTGCATTGTAGTGGAGGAGCGCAAACAAAAATCCTTCATTTTATAGATAACCTTCATATTGTAAAGGATAATTTGTTTCCTGTACCACCATTGTTTAAATTAATTCAAGAACAATCTAAGACAGATTGGAAAGAGATGTACCAAGTGTTTAACTGTGGACATAGGATGGAGCTATACGTGTCACCAGAAATAGCACAGTCTATTATCGAAATTTCAAAATCATATAATGTTAATGCTCAGGTCATTGGAAGGGTAGAGGCTTCAGATGCTAAAAAGCTTACAATAGAAAGTCAATACGGAACGTTTGTTTATTAATTACAAATGAAAAATTAAAAGATATGAAAGGCTTTTTCTTAATATGCTTAATGGTTTGTGTAAATAGTGTATTTGCCCAAACAGAACAACCAGTAAATCCACAAAACCCAGAACAACCAGTAAAAGTTTTGGATACAGTAAAATGGAGACAATTAAATAAACTTGGGTTAGACATAAATGAAGTCACCTTTGTTAATTGGAATGCTGGAGGAGCAAATTCAATATCAGCACTATTAGCCATAAAATCTAGTTTAAGATATAAAAAAAATAACCTAATTTGGTTTAATGAAGTTAGAACGCGTTACGGTGTAAACAAACAAGAAAACCAACGTTTAAGAAAAACTGAAGACGAGTTAGAGCTAATTTCTACCTTAGGTTTTAGAAAAGACACTATTACTAATTGGTATTATTCTGGACGTTTTAATTTTAAAACTCAGTATGCTAATGGATATAACTATCCAAATAGGGATAATGCTATTTCTAGATTTATGGCACCTGGTTACTTGTTTGTTGGAGGCGGAGTGGAATACGGTAAAAACATCGAAAAATTATCATTTTATATGTCTCCATTAACCTTTAAAGCAACCTTTGTGTTAGATCAGGAATTAGCGGATAAAGGTACTTTTGGTGTAAGTCCTGCAATTTTTGATACACTGGGTAATAAAATAGTAGATGGTGAAAATGTAAGGACAGAAATGGGTGTTTTAGTTACAAATTCTTATGAGACTCAGGTTTTAGAAAATATTTATCTTAAAAATAGAGTAAGTTTATATACTGATTATTTAAATAGTTTTGGTAATATAGATGTAGACTGGGAAGTCGTCTTTGATTTTAAGGTTAATGATTTTGTAAAAGCAACTTTAGGATCGCACTTAAGATATGATAATGATGTTAAGATTATTGAAGAAACAGAGATAGAAGATGAATTTGCAGAAAAAGGAGCCTCAATACAATGGAAGCAACTTTTAGGTATTGGAGTGATAGTTGATTTTTAAAATTATAAAGACTTATTGAAAACTAAACAAGCTATAAAAATTTTCACTTTAATTGTTGTTATTTTAAACATAGCATCGATAGTCTTTTTGGACTTTTTTAATAGCCAAATTGTTAGACTCGTTTCAAGTTGTCTCTTTTTATTGTTATTTGTTTTTTATAAAATAAAAGATAAAAATCTAATTGGTTTTATCTGTTTGTTGATTGTCGCAGATGCTTTTGATTTGTACTATCTTCAACCATTTATAATTGAAACCTATTCGGTAATTAAAATGTTAGCATTCTCTTTATTATGTGTCAATTTATATAAAAAATTTAAACATCAAAAGCTAGGTAAAACTATTACAGGCTTATTTGTAGTCGTTATCATTATTAACCTATTAATTGGTTATAAAGCAGTATCCGAAACATCAACATTATTAGATTATAGTCAGTTGTTGTCCATTCAATTATATTGGATTGTATGCGTTATTTCTGGTGCTTTAGCAGCTAAATATTATTTTTGTGACGACTCCATTAAAGCGGTTTATTTTGTTGGGTTTACATTTTTATTCATTTTCACAGACTTAAGTGGTTTTATAGCTAATTTTTTTGAAGCCTATGCTTTCTTTTTTATTGAAAGACTCTTGTACTATTTAGCCTTTATGTACTTAGGGTATTACTTGTTTTTTGCTTCTGACATAAATATTGAAAAGCCTTAATTTTGATTTTATAAGACCAAATGTTTAGCATTTTAAAAAAGGAAATTTTAAATAAATGCTTTATTGTAAGCAAACAATATTAAAGTATTGCAAATTCATAAATTATCGTATTTTTGTTTCACAATTTTAGAAGAAGATGTTAGAGAAGTTACAAATAGTTAAGCAACGTTTTGATGAGGTTAGTGATTTAATCATTCAACCTGATGTTATCACAGATCAAAAGCGTTATGTAGAACTAAATAAAGAGTATAAGGATTTACGTTTATTAATGGATAAGCGTGAGATATATATCGAATTTACTGAAAATTTAAAAGAAGCTGAAGAAATTATTGCAGATGGTAGTGATGCCGAAATGGTAGACATGGCTAAAATGCAATACGACGAAGCTAAAGAGGCAATACCAAAACTAGAAGACGAGATCAGAGTGTTATTAATACCTAAAGACCCTCAAGATTCTAAAAATGCAGTGGTTGAGCTTCGTGCTGGAACAGGTGGAGATGAAGCTAGTATTTTTGCAGGAGATTTATTTAGAATGTACACCAAATATTGCGAAAGCAGAGGATGGAAAGTAGATACTGTAGATTATAGCGAAGGTACAAATGGAGGTTTTAAAGAAATCCAATTTGAAGTCACTGGAGATGATGTTTACGGGACTTTAAAGTTTGAAGCTGGTGTGCATCGTGTACAACGTGTACCACAAACCGAAACTCAAGGACGTGTACATACAAGTGCAGCAACTGTAATGGTTTTTCCAGAAGCTGAAGAGTTTGATGTAGAGATTAACCCTAAAGAAGTTCGGGTAGATTTTTTCTGTTCTTCTGGACCAGGTGGACAATCCGTAAATACAACATATTCTGCAGTACGTTTAACGCACATTCCAACAGGATTAGTAGCGCAATGTCAGGATCAAAAATCACAACATAAAAACAAAGAGAAAGCTTTTAAAGTATTACGCTCGCGTTTATACGACATGGAGTTGGCTAAGAAAAACGAAGAAGATGCAGCCTTACGTGGTACGATGGTAACCTCTGGAGATAGAAGTGCTAAGATTAGAACTTACAACTACTCGCAAGGACGTGTTACGGATCACAGAATTGGTTTAACATTATACGATTTACAAAACATTGTAAATGGAGATATCCAAAAAATTATTGACGAATTACAATTAGCTGATAATACAGAAAAATTAAAAGCTAGTGACCAACATATTTAATAACAAGCCTCTTTATTGAGGCTTTTTTTATAACATGACAACACAACAACTACTAGAACAAATACACATCAAAAAATCCTTTTTATGTATTGGATTAGATGTCGATTTAAACAAAATTCCTAAACACTTATTACAAACCGAAGATCCTATTTTCGAGTTTAATAAAGCTATTATTGATGCAACACATCACTTATGTGTATCTTATAAGCCTAACACTGCATTTTACGAAGCTTATGGTTTAAAAGGCTGGAAAGCATTACAAAAAACGATAAACTATCTTAACGAAAAGCATCCAGAGATTTTTACAATAGCAGACGCTAAACGTGGTGATATTGGTAATACTAGTACAATGTATGCAAAAGCTTTTTTTGAAGACTTAGCGTTTGACAGTGTTACTGTTGCTCCTTACATGGGAAAAGATTCGGTAGAACCATTTCTGGCTTTTAAAAACAAGCACACTATTATGTTAGCGCTAACCTCTAATCAAGGTGCTTTTGATTTTCAAACTAAAACAGTAGATGGTAAAGAGCTGTACAAACAAGTACTAGAAACCTCTAAATCGTGGGTAAATGCTGAAAACCTAATGTACGTAGTTGGTGCAACTAAGGCTGAGTATTTTGCAGACATTAGAAAAATAGTTCCAAATAGTTTTTTACTAGTTCCTGGTGTTGGCGCTCAAGGCGGAAACCTTCAAGACGTTTGTACATACGGAATGAACGATAATGTTGGCTTATTAATAAACTCGTCAAGAGGAATTATATATGCTTCAACTAACGAAGATTTTGCACAGGCAGCAGCTGCAAAAGCAAAAGATTTACAGCAACAAATGGAAGTTATTTTAAATAGTAAATAAACAATTGAACGTTCTGTCATGCTGAATTTATTTCAGTATCACATTATTTAAGTAATAATAGTAATGTTATGTCGTACGGTCAATCGTAATGCTGGACTTATTTCAATAAAAATAATATCGTTTTGTAACGTCATGCTGAACTTGTTTAAGTATCTCATTATTAAAAACATCACGACAATTTTAAGCCATAACTAAATGACACTTACAGACCAAATAGGTAATACTCTTAACATAGATGCAACACCAATATGCATCATCTCGTTAGTGCCTTCTCAAACCGAATTGCTCTATGATTTAGGTCTAGAAGATAGTATTGTTGGACTTACTAAATTTTGTGTACATCCAGTACATTTAAAAGGAGATAAGCAAATTGTGGGAGGAACAAAGCAAATTAATCTTGAAAAAATTAAGGCATTAAAACCTGATATTATACTTTGTAATAAAGAAGAAAATACGCAAGATATCGTGTCAGATTGTCAAGCTATTTGTCCTGTACATGTTTCAGATATTGTAACTGTAGTAGATTGCTTGGATTTAATAAAGCAATATGGTCAGCTTTTTAACAAACGTGATAATGCTAAAAAGATTTGCGAAACTATTGAAACTAACTTAAAAGAATTTCAAATTTTTATAAAAGAAAAAGCCAGTTTAAAAGTAGCCTATTTTATTTGGAAAGATCCTTGGATGGTCGCTGCTAACGGAACATTTATAAATCATTTGTTACAATTAAATAAATTTGAGAATATATACGCTAACCTAGATCGTTATCCAGAGGTCGATATAAAAGCAATGCAGCTAGAAGGCAATCCTGAGGTTATATTATTATCTAGTGAGCCTTATCCTTTTAAAAAGGTACACGCTTTAGAAGTTAGTCATGCATCAAATAATGCAAAAGTTATTTTTGTGGATGGCGAGGATTTTTCGTGGTATGGTTCTAGATTACTAAAAGCGTTTGATTATTTTAAAAAATTAAGAGACCGTTTGTGATTGTTCTCTTGCTAAAAATTTTAATCTATTTAGCTTATTTAAAATCTTAATAGCTTTAAATGCAGATACGTCACTTTGTTCGTGGTCTGTTTGCCTTAAATTATAAGACTGTTCTATAAGCTGTTTGTATCGCTTATTGAGCTTATTTTGATGTTGTTTTAGTAAATTTAGTCTGTCCATGGTCTTAGGGGTTGGTAATTAGACATTTAAATTACTTTTTTTATTGATATAAACAAAATAATTAGCGATTTTTTGGCACAAAAAAAGAGCCCATTCTTAACCCTAAAAATAGACTCTAATTACTAACTAAACTAACTCTGCATCAAAAACGAAAGTGTGCTTTCTAATACGATGCAAATATCTAGCTTATATTTTGTTTCAATGTTAACTTAGTATTATTCTAAGTTTAATAAAAGGGTTAATCTTGTAAAGCAAATACTTTTTGTAATAAAGCAGTTGTTCTAGAGCCAACTTTGGTTCTAATTTCTTGCTCTTCAACAGCAATCATAGTGTAAACACCTTTTAAAGCTTCTCCAGTAACATAATCTGTTAAATCAGGATTAACATTATTTGTAAAAGGGATAGCATTATATTTATTAATTAAGTTAGCCCAAATTTGGTCAGCACCAACTTTATCAAATGAGGCCTTAATAACTGGGTTAAACTTGTCATATAAAGCAGTTTGTGTTTTGCTACTTAAGTATTGCGTTGCAGCATCATTACTTCCTAATAGGATATTTTTAGCATCAGTAAAAGTAATCTCTTTAACTGCATTAATAAAAATTGGTGTAGCCTCTCCAACAGCATCTTCTGCAGCTCTGTTTAATACTTTTAAACCTTCATCAGCAAGATTACTTAAGCCAATATCACGTAAGGCTTTATCAACTTTTTGTAATTCCTCTGGAAGTAAAATTTTAACTAATTCGTTTTTAAAAAAACCATCCGTTTGTGTCAATTTAGAAACCTGTTTGTCAATACCTAAGTCTAAAGCTTGTCTTAATCCTCCAGCAATATCTAAGTCGCTAACACCACCAGCTTGCGGTAATTGGTTAACAACTTGCTGTAATTCTGCGCAAGCAGTAAAATTTAAAACAATTAGTAACGCTAATATTTTTTTCATGTTATATAATTTAAGGCACAAATATACCTATTAATAGGATGCGTTTTTAATACAAAAACTGCGTTTTATTTTAATTTTCTTTTTTTTATGAATAAACACAAGGCTTAAAAGCACTAGATAAATGATTTTTATGAAAAAATAACAGTCTTATTATTAAACACCATTACTTTTCGTTTAAGATGAAGCTTTATAGCATTTGCCAGTACAATTTTTTCTAAATCACGTCCTTTTGCAATTAAATCTTCAATTGCGTGTGTGTGTGATACTCTTGCAACATCTTGTTCAATAATCGGACCAGCATCTAAATCCTCTGTCACATAGTGACTAGTCGCACCAATAATTTTCACACCACGTTTGTAGGCAGAATGGTAGGGTTTTGCACCAACAAAAGCAGGTAAAAAAGAGTGGTGTATATTAATAACCTTATTGGGATATTGACTTATTATTTTATTGGATACAATTTGCATATAGCGTGCCAAAACAATAAAATTTATACCATGTTTTTTACAAAGTTCTAATTGCTGGTCTTCAGCTTTGGCTTTAGTCTCTTTAGTAACTGGAATATGATAAAACGGTATATTAAAACTGTCTGCAATGGGTTTTAAAGTGTTGTGGTTACTAATTATAAACGGAATGTCTACGTCTAATTCTCCAGAATTGTAACGTCCTAATATATCATATAAACAATGGTCATATTTGGATACAAATAGTGCCATTTTTGGTTTTGTTTTGGCAGAGTAAATACGCCATTTCATTTTAAAACGATCGGCTAACTCGTGTTTAAAAGTAGCCTTAAAAGCTTCGGTATTAAATGTGTTTTGTTCAAATTCGCTTTCCAAACGCATAAAAAAAATGTTTTGTTCTCTATCAACATATTGGTCTATGTAAACAATGTTACCATTATTATTGGCAATAAAATTTGTAACACTTGCAATAATTCCTGATTGGTCATTACAATGGATTAAGATCGTTAATTTGTTCATTTTCAGTTGGTATTAGCAACTAAATTTACTGTAAATTTATCGGGATAATTATTTGTTTTTAACTTTTAGATAATTACAGATTATAGAGCAATATTTTTGAATATTCCGTAAATTGCAACCTCAAAACCCATTATATTTTAAGAATGACACAAGCAACACCATATAAACCAAAATATAAAGTTAGAATTGTAACAGCAGCAGCCTTATTTGATGGTCATGATGCGTCCATAAATATTATGCGTCGTATTATTCAATCTACAGGAGTTGAGGTAATTCATTTAGGACACGATAGAAGTGTAGATGAAGTGGTAAATACCGCAATTCAAGAAGATGCTAATGCTATTTGTTTAACCTCTTACCAAGGTGGTCATAACGAGTATTTTAAATACATGTATGACCTTTTAAAAGAAAGAGGCGCAGAGCACATCAAGATTTTTGGTGGTGGTGGAGGTGTAATCTTACCTTCAGAAATTAAGGAACTTATGGATTATGGTATTGCCAGAATCTACTCTCCGGATGATGGTCGTGCAATGGGATTACAAGGGATGATTAATGATTTGGTTGAACAATCGGATTTTGCAATAGGTGATACTTTAAGTAATGAGTTGGACATTTTGCCAACCAAAAACCCTAAAGCAATTGCTAGAGTGATTTCTTCTGCCGAAAACTTTCCTGATGTAGCTAAAGCGACTTTAGATAAAATTCATATTAAAAATAAAGATTCTAAAACACCAGTTTTAGGAATTACAGGAACAGGTGGTGCAGGTAAATCATCTTTAGTAGATGAATTAGTTCGTCGTTTTTTAATCGATTTTCCAGAAAAAACTATTGGTTTAGTATCTGTTGACCCATCAAAACGTAAAACTGGAGGAGCACTTTTAGGTGATAGGATTAGGATGAATGCAATCAACTCTCCAAGAGTATACATGCGTAGTTTGGCTACACGTCAATCTAACTTAGCATTATCTAAATATGTAAACGAAGCAGTTCAGGTTTTAAAAGCTGCAGAATACGATTTAATTATATTAGAAACCTCTGGTATTGGACAATCTGATACAGAGATTATGGAACATTCTGACGTGGCTTTATACGTTATGACTCCAGAATTTGGTGCAGCTACACAATTAGAAAAAATCGACATGCTTGATTTTGCAGATTTAGTTGCCATTAATAAATTTGACAAACGTGGGTCTTTAGATGCGCTTCGTGATGTTAAAAAACAATACATGCGTAACAATAATCTTTGGGATATACCACAAGATCAGTTGCCAGTTTATGGTACTATTGCGTCGCAATTTAACGATCCAGGGATGAACACGCTTTACAAAGCCATCATGGATAAGTTGGTAGAAAAGACGGATTCGGTTTTAAAATCGACATTTGAAATTTCTCAGGAAATGAGCGAGAAAATTTTTGTTATTCCACCATCACGTACTCGTTACTTGTCGGAAATTGCAGAAAGTAATCGTGCTTACGATAAAACAGCAAACACGCAAGTTGAGGTAGCACAACGATTATACGGTATCTTTAAAACCATTGGTTCTGTAGGAGATGTCACCTTGAGCGCAGTCGAAAAATCTTTTATAGGAAAGCAAGGTCTTGATCAAGATGAGATCCTGAAACTAGTTCAGGATGACAAAAAGGATTTAATTAAAATGCTTATTGCAGAATTTGACCGTGTAAAATTAAACTTAGATCCTTACAATTGGGAAGTTATTACAGGTTGGGATGAGAAAGTAAATAAGTACAAAAATCCAATTTATAGCTTTAAAGTAAGAGATAAAGAAATTAAAATAGAAACACATTCTGAGTCGTTATCGCATTTACAAATTCCAAGAATAGCTTTACCAAAGTATCAAGCTTGGGGTGATTTATTACGTTGGACATTGCAAGAAAATGTACCAGGAGAGTTTCCATACACATCAGGATTATATCCGTTTAAACGTACGGGAGAAGATCCAGCACGTATGTTTGCAGGAGAAGGTGGACCAGAACGTACCAACAGACGTTTTCATTATGTAAGTGCAGGATTGCCAGCAAAACGTTTGTCAACCGCTTTTGATAGTGTAACGCTTTACGGAAACGATCCAGATTTAAGACCAGATATTTACGGTAAAATTGGAAATGCAGGGGTTAGTATTTGTTGTTTAGACGATGCTAAAAAACTGTATTCAGGTTTTGATTTAGCAAATGTAATGACGTCGGTAAGTATGACTATTAATGGTCCTGCGCCTATGTTATTAGGATTTTTTATGAATGCTGCCATAGACCAACAATGTGAGTTTTACATTAAAGAAAACGGTTTAGAAAAAGAAGTAGAAGCTAAAATAGCTAAGATTTATAAAGGTAAAGAACGTCCTACTTATAATGGCGACTTACCAGAAGGAAACAATGGTTTAGGATTAATGCTTTTAGGTGTTACAGGTGATCAAGTATTACCAGCAGATGTATATGCAGAGATTAAAACAAATACCATTGCTCAAGTAAGAGGAACGGTTCAAGCTGACATTCTAAAAGAAGACCAAGCACAAAACACGTGTATTTTCTCAACAGAATTTGCATTACGTTTAATGGGAGATGTGCAGGAGTATTTTATCGAGAATAATGTGCGTAACTTCTATTCAGTATCAATTTCTGGGTATCATATTGCAGAAGCAGGTGCAAACCCAATTACGCAATTAGCGTTGACATTATCTAACGGTTTCACTTATGTGGAATATTATTTAAGTCGTGGTATGGACATCAACAAATTTGGTCCAAACTTATCCTTCTTTTTCTCAAACGGAATCGATCCAGAATACGCAGTAATTGGTCGTGTAGCACGTAAAATTTGGGCAAAAGCAATGAAGCACAAATATGGTGCAAATGCAAGAGCGCAAATGTTGAAATATCATATTCAAACGTCTGGACGTAGTTTACATGCTCAAGAAATTGACTTTAATGATATTCGTACAACGCTTCAAGCATTATACGCTATTTATGATAACTGTAACTCATTACATACAAATGCGTATGATGAGGCTATTACAACGCCAACTGAAGAGTCAGTTAGACGTGTGATGGCTATTCAATTAATCATCAATAAAGAATTAGGATTAAATAAAAACGAAAACCCAATACAAGGGTCTTTTATTATTGAAGAATTAACTGATTTAGTTGAAGAAGCTGTGCTTTTAGAATTCGACAGAATTACAGAAAGAGGTGGTGTTCTTGGTGCAATGGAAACCATGTATCAACGTAGTAAAATACAAGAAGAAAGTTTGTATTACGAAACATTAAAGCATAACGGAAAATTCCCAATTGTTGGTGTAAATACCTTCCTAAGTAGTAAAGGATCTCCAACGGTTGTTCCTGCGGAAGTCATTAGAGCAACAGAAGAAGAAAAGCAATTCCAGATTAAAACGTTATCTAATCTTCATGAGGCAAATGACACAAAAGCATTGCTTAAGGATTTACAAGAACGAGCGATTAACAACGAAAATATTTTTGAAGCGTTAATGGATGTTTGTAAAGTCTGTAGTTTAGGAGAAATTACTTCAGCGTTGTTTGAAGTTGGTGGTCAGTATCGCAGAAACATGTAATTTTATTTAAAGAATATATATAATAAGGGCAACTGTTTTAGTTGTCCTTATTTTTTTTCAAGTAAATAAAGTTTTAAAAATTCATGTTTGCTACAGCTTTTGAAACTTCATCTAATTTAATTGTTAATTTATTGAATAAGTTGTCAAATTCAATTAAGAATTCAGAAATATATTTTTTTGATATTTTTCCATTTGAATTCATTACTACAATCATTTTTTTTATTTCTGCTAATGTGTTTTTTTCTCCTGTAGTATAATGAGTTACATTTCTTATTTCTGCATGAGCAAAACTATTTCTAATAGATGCTAGTTTTAGTAAATCACTGAATGTTGTTTTATCTATTAAATCAAGACTACTAATTAATTTGACTTTTTTTCCAAACTCAAGAATTGAGCTGTTCAATAAAATGTTGTTGAAATTATTCAGATTTTTGGGACTAAAATAATTTGTAATTATCTGATCAATAGTGATTTCTATTGTGTTTAGTTTTTGGATGGTATAACCTCTTGCTTCTTCAGTTTTCATATAAAAATTATTAATTTGAAGTTTTATAATTAAAAATAACCTAAATAAATAACTCACATTCAATTTAAAAGTAAAGTTTGTTTATAAAATTATTATTATTTTAAAATTTCAATAAAAAAATGTAGATGAAACACACCTTCAAAGCACAAGTAAAATGGACAATTAATGATGGTGAAAGTACAAGTAACCCAAGAACTTTTAGCAGAAATCATAAGGTAACCATTGCTAATAAAGTTTCGGATTTATCCGTGTCTGCAGCAAAACCATTTAGAGGAGATGACACGTTATACAACCCAGAAGACTTATTATTATCAGCTTTAGCATCCTGCCACATGATGTCTTATTTATACGTTTGCGCGCAAAACAATATAGAGGTAATAAGTTATTCAGATGATGCAGAAGGCGATTTGGAAGTGAATACTTCAGGAAGTGGAAGTTTTAAAACAGTAAGATTAAAACCTGTTGTAACTATAAAAAATGAAACTCAAAAGGCGTTAGCGGAAAACCTTCATAGTAAAGCAAATCAATTATGTTTTATAGCAAACTCATGTAATTTTCCAATAACACATCACGCTAAAATTGTGGTAAAATAATTTCATTTTAAAAAAAAGACTTCAAATTTGCATCTTTTTTTAATTAGTCACGTCTATTATATGAACCCATAAAAATAGATATTATGAAAAATATAAATTGTACTTGTGACTGTGACGGTTGCTCTAAAGGAAATTGTTTTAACTGCACATGTAATACGTGTACTTGCAATAACTGCAACTGTTAAGCATGACTTAAAAACAGTATTAATAACGCTAGTTTTGGTAACTTTATACCAAGATTAGCGTTTTTACATTACAATTGATATGGATACTAAAGACATTTGGAAATTACATGCAGACGATATCAAATATTTTATTTTAAGTAAAGTAAAAGACGAGGTTATTGCGGACGATTTATTGCAAGAAACATTTATTAAAGTACATACTAAATTAAATACTTTGAAAGATGAAGATAAGCTTAAATCGTGGCTTTTCTCTATTGCTAGGTATACCGTTTTGGACTACTTTAGAAGTAAAAAATTGGTGTATGAAACAACAGATGAAGATTTTATTTTTGAAGAACAAAAACTAGAACATACTGAAGCCGATTGCTTACATGGTATTATTAAAAGTTTACCTAAAAAGTACAGAGAACCTCTACTTTTAAGTGATGTAAAAGGCTTAAAGCAACAACAAATTGCAGACCAATTAAATTTAGCCTTACCTACTATTAAGTCACAAATCCAACGAGGTCGAAAAATGATTGCTCAAGGTTTTGTGGATTGTTGTGATTTTGTAATTAATGACCAAGGATTTTTGGTTGGTGAAGTTAAAGACAAAGCAGACTGTAAAATGTGCCATTAATTACTACCTTTGTAATCTACAGTTTACACTAATATTTACATATCATAATTACATAAATGTCTTTCAAAAAATACCATCCTTCATTAAAAGAAAATATTGAAAAAGCAGGTTTTGAAACCACTAACAAGTTTCAAAAAGAAGTGATGCCTTTAATTAAGGCAGGAACAGATCTTTACGCAATAGGACCAAAAGGATGCGGTAAGACTACTGCTATGATAATTAGTACCATTCAAAAATTAGGAGCCGAAGCTTTTGAGGATTCGCCAAGAGCAGTAATTATAGCTAAAGACAAAAAAACGACCTTAGAATTAAAAGAACGTTTTGAAGCTTTTACTAAAAGAACAGATTTACGTATTTACTGTGCTTATGAAGAGCATGATTTAGAAAAACAACGTGAAGAAGTCTATTATGGTGTGGATATTTTGATTGCAACACCAAAACGTTTAAGTAAATTGTATCATTTAAATAGTCTGCATTTAGGAGAATTGAAGCTATTTGTTTTACACGATGCAGATTTTATTACTAGAAATAATTATCACAATTACATTTTAAGATTAAGCGAAAGCGCACCTAAAGCTAAGTTTGTGATTTTTTCTGAAACCTTTAATCCTAAAATTAAAGCCTTTCAAGACTCATTTATGTATAATGCAAGAGTAGTTGATTTTTCTTAAATAATTAAAGTGTCAACATCCAAGTTGTTTGCAATTTTCTAAATTTTCTAATCTCTCTTTTTAAAATTGGTAAGTAGTCTTTACCATTGCTGTTACAAGACTCTAGACGACTACAGTTTTTATACAGCCTATTAGTTAGACGGTTTACGGATGCTATATGTCTGTGTTTTTTGTCACGACAATGCTCTAACTCTGCATTAATAATTTCTGGAGCTAAGGATACCGACTGTTGCACAATATCACCTGATACATAAATATTGGCATCTTCTTTACCATCATCGTATAAGTATGCTAAATCCTGATTTAAATAGCTAGAAATGCTTCTAGATAAAACAAAAATTTGCATAGCCTGCTTATATATAGGCAGTTCTGACAGATGAGAAGGAATTGGAGCCGACATTTTAAGTTTTAATTTTTATCAAAAATAACGACTTACCAGTATTTTTAACTTTCGATTTTAAAGTATTAGTGTATATTTACTTTAAAATTTAATATATTTTTAAAATATTATTTAAAAATGAGTATAGATAAATTGAATTGGAAAATTTTGAAATGTTTACAGCAAAACGCTAGGCAATCCAATGCTGCTATTGGTCGTCAGGTGGGAATAAGCTCACCTGCTGTATCAGAGCGGATAAAAAAAATGGAGGATTTAGGAATTATTCAAAATCATATCACATTGATTTCTCCTTTTGAAGTCGGTTATCAGTTAAAAGCTTTAATTACTTTACAGGCGTTTATGGGTAAATTAAAACCGTTTTTAGAAAAAGTAAAAACCCTTGATGAGGTGGTTAATTGTTACAGGATTACCGGAAATGAAAACATAGTTATGGAAGTGGTTTTAAAAAACCACAAGCATTTAGAGGCTTTTATTGATCAATTAATTATTTATGGCGAATGTAAAACGCAAATAATTTTATCTCATGTAGTTAAAAACAATGCTATAAAGCCAGTTTAAATTCGCCAAGGTGGATTTTTTCTATGTTTTCCTGCTTTAAATAATATAATGTTATTTCCGTCAGGATCTTTTAAATGCGCTTCTGTCCAAAGCCATGACTTGTCTTCAATATCAGATGTAAAAACTATTCCTTTTTGTTTCAGTTTAAAAACTAAATCTTTTAAATTTTCATCCTCAAAATATAGCGTTGTATTATCACTAGGTTGCATATTTATATTTTGGTGTATAGAAAAAGTAGCGTCACCATCGGGACAGGTAAACCTAGCATATCTTGGTAGTGCGTCAACGATAAGTTGCAGTCCTAAACGTTTATAAAATGTGACGGATTTGTCTAAATTTTTAGAGGATATGGTTACTTGATTTAAATTCATTTAGCTAATTTTTTTCCTTTCATAAACTGTTTTAATAGGTATAATAAAAACATGCATAAACCTCCTAATAAGGTCATGATATACCAAGTGTTATCAAAACCACCACCTTCAACAAGTTCCATACCTGTTTTGTGACCAAAGATATGTGCAAACGAAAATGCTATCGAGTATAATGCCATATATTCACCTTGATTTCCTTTTTTAGCTTGTTGCAAGGCAAAAGCATTAGCAAACGGAAAGGCTATCATTTCGCCAATGGTCATTAAAAACATACCAAAAATTAAAATGCCTGACCAACTAGAAAAGTTAAGTATTAAAAAGCTAGTGGCAGTTAAAAAGGCGCCAAATAGGATTAGTGACGTTTTTGCAAAACGTGTGTTTTCCAAATATTTAATTAATGGCATTTCTAATAAAAAAATAAAAAAACCATTAGCACCTAGTAATAATCCAATTTGCAGCTCGCTTAAATGATGCTCTGACCTATAGTATAAAGGCATTGTAGAAAAGTATTGCAAGAAGATAAATCCAAATAAAAACAAAGCAAACAAAAATATTATAAAGGGTTTGTCTTTATAAGCAGAGTATGGATTGTCTACTTTAATTTCGTCTTGTATTCTTGCCTTTTTAGGATTTAATACATTAATTAAAACAAATGTAGCCGCAATACAAGTGATGCCATCAACCCAAAATAATCCTCCATAACCCAATCCAACAATAATTAAACCTCCAATTGCAGGTCCTGCTGAAAACCCAAGATTAATTGCTAATCTAATTAAAGTAACGCTTCGTGTTTTGTTTTCTGGTTTACTGTAAGCGCTTAAAGCAACAAACATAGCAGGTCTAAACATGTCTGCCACTATCATTAACGCAAAAATACCCAATGATAATGTGTAAATGGTTTTAAGGTATTGCAAACCAATAAACATAAAGCCTGATATAAATAGGCTAAATACCATAATTTTGTAGTAACCAATCTTGTCTGTTAGTTTACCTCCTAACCAAGATCCTAAAACAGATCCAAGCCCAAAAGCAGTCATTACTGTACCAACGTTTGATAAGGTAAATCCTAAATCTTCTGTTAGGTATAAAGATAAAAATGGGATTACCATTGTACCTGCTCTGTTAATTAGCGTAATTAACGATAGCCACCATACTTCTTTTGATAGTCCATCAAAAGTGTTTATGTAGTTGTTAAATAGTTTTTTCATGGTTTGGTTGTTGTTATAAATGTAAAAAGTCCAACGGTTAGGTTGGACTTTTTTGTATTGTATAAATTGATATTTACATCATCATAACATATTACAACGCCAACTACCTGTGTTTCTACAAGAGGTTTGTTTAGATAAATATGTAATGACTAATTTCATTTTTAATAAATTATTAGACCAAAGCTAAACAAAATTTTGAATAAGTTGTATTTTTGAGTTGAATTTTTAAAGTATTCATATTTAATAGAGTAACGCATGAGATATATTATATTGTTATTTGTAATAATCACAAATTTAAGTTGTGCGCAAGATAAATTACCATTATTAGGAGATACAGATTACCAACGACAGATGAATGCAGATTTTAAAGATGCAGCCAAGTCACCTTTAACAGATAGAGATCGTAAAATATTTAGAAGTCTAGATTTTTTTAAATTTGATAGCATTTATATGGTTAATGCAGATTTTAAACGCACACCTGATGAGACGCCTTTTAAAATGAAAACCACCACAGATAGAGAAGTAGATTATATTAAATATGGCGAAGCTACTTTTACTATTAAAGATAAAATATTAAAATTGAATGTCTATCAAGATTTAGACATGGCTAAGGAAGTAGGTCAAGAGGAAGCTTTGTTTTTACCCTTTATGGATAATACTAATGGTGTTGAAAGCTATAAAGGTGGACGCTACATAGAGGTTAAATTGCCTAAAGATGACAAAATATATATAGATTTTAATAAAGCTTATAATCCCTATTGCGCTTATAATAAAAAGTACTCTTGTCCGATTGTGCCTTCTGAAAATATTTTATATGTACGTATTGAAGCAGGTGTAAAAAAATATACCAAAGTGTAAACTAAAATTGTTTAGCTAACCACATTCCCAAAAAGACTGCTAAAAAGCCAAGAATAAAACTAGCGATTGTGTATAATGCAAAACTGGTAAAATCTCCAGATTTTAAAAACACATGGTTTTCATAAGCAAAAGTAGAAAAGGTTGTAAATCCACCACAAAAACCTGTAGCTAGTAACAATGTTTGGTTGTTACTAAGTGTATTATTTTTTAGAGCAAAACCTAATATTATACCTATAAGTAAACTCCCTAATACATTGGCTAAAAAGGTTCCGTAAGGGATTCCGTTGTTTGTGTTATTTAGCGCTTTTCCAATAATATAGCGTAGGACACTACCAAAACCACCACCTACAAAAACTAAAACAAGTTGTTTCATTTAATGACTTAAAGTTGTGTTATTATCTAATATTATAGGTAAATAAATTTCTGTAATCCAATCTGCTGGGTTAGGTGTGTCGCTTGGGTCAGTGACGTATACTTCTAATGCAACACCAGTTTCATCAGGTACCAAATTAATATCTTTTTGATATTTCATGGCTGTATTCCATGCTTCTTCTAGATGCGTGTAATTTCCCTTTAAGGTTGTTTTTAAAGCGTCAAAAGGAGCTAGTTGTCCAGTTAAAATTTCGCTATCAGTTGTAATTACTCTATCACTAGTTGGCATAGCACAAGAAAAAATCACAGCATTGTTTTCTAAATCCCATTTATGATATATAATAAAAGGAGCTCCTGCTGGTTTTATATTGTTGTCTGTAAGGTATTGTTTGACTTCAGGTAGCATTTGCTGCATTTTAACTTTAAAATTTTCAATTTTACTTGATGTTGTATTGTACAAGTAAAAACCACCACCATGTTTAGTTACACCATATACTTTGACATTATAAACTGTCATGCTTTTTACTACCTTTTGGTCTAAAAGCTCTAAGCCTCTGTCGTAGTATTGTCCAATTTTACTATCCATGCCACCTGTAAAAGCAGCATAAGCTTTAAAACCAAAAGGTAAATCTTTACCAGAAATTGTCCATTTTACATCAGTACTACCATCTGCATTTGGTATAAAAGTCCAAACAACGTCAGAACTTGGGTAATCTGCAAACTGCATGGTTTGTGTAATGGACTTATTAGGATTGGTATCTATAGTGCGCATGGTACCTGTTTCACCATTATCAATCCAAGAGTAAGAACCATCAATACCTTTTGTTTGTTCTGGATAATTAGTAGTCATTTCTGGTTTTTCTTCTGTCCAAGCATTCCAATCTTCCCAGTTTTTAAAATCTATCACTTCATTATATATTAAACTAGCAGGTGCTTGAATAGTTCTAGTTCTTGATACACTAAAATCATTAGGTTGTACTGCAATATAAATAGCTATAGCTATGATTGCAATAAGCAATAAAAATAAAAGGTATTTTAAGTATTTCATTCTTAAAAATTAAATGGTTGTTATTTCAAAGATAATCAATTTACAATTTGTTAAATTCTTATCTTTAAAGACTTTTAAAAAACTATTTAATTATGAAATTAAAATCAATATAAAGTGCTGCATTTGTTGCGACACTATTATGGTCTTGTGGTAATGACAAAGCAGAAAAGCCAACGACCCAAGAGGAACCTAAAGTAGAAACTACTTTTAACTTTAATGTAGAAGAATTTGCAGATATTAAAATACTACGCTATCAAATTCCGAGTTGGGAAAAACTAACCTTAAAGGAACAAAAATTAGTGTACTATTTAACACAAGCTGGTTTGGCAGGTCGCGATATAATGTGGGATCAAAATTACAGACATAATTTAAAAATTAGAAAAGCATTAGAAAACGTGTATACCAATTATAAAGGTGATAAAACATCAGATAATTGGAAGGCGTTTGACGCTTACCTTAAGCGTGTGTGGTTTAGTAATGGTATACATCATCATTATTCTAACGATAAACTTAAACCAGAATTTTCTCAAGAGTATCTAAAGGAAATTATGTCAGCAACAAACACAACATTAGCAGGTGAAGCTTTTGATGTAATTTTTAACGACCAAGATGCTAAAAAAGTTAATCAAGCTAAAGGAGTTGATAATGTCTTAGAAAGTGCAGTTAATTTTTATGGACCAAATGTGACTAATGCAGATGTAGAAGCGTTTTACAAAAAAATGAAATCTCCAAATCCAGACAAACCATTATCATACGGATTAAACTCGCAGTTAGTAAAAGAAGATGGTGTTTTAAAAGAGCGTGTTTATAAATCAGGTGGTTTATACGGTTCGGCAATTGATCAAATTGTAAAATGGTTAGAATTAGCAAAAGGAGTAGCTGAAAACCAAGAGCAAGCTACAGCCTTAGGACTTTTAATTAGATATTACAACACAGGAGATTTACAAACTTGGGATAATTATAATGTGGCTTGGACAGCAGCAACAGCTGGTAATGTAGATTATATTAATAGTTTTATTGAAGTTTATAATGACCCATTAGGTTATAGAGGATCTTACGAAACTATAGTACAAATCAACGATTTTGATATGTCTCAAAAAATGGCAGTTTTATCTGAAAACGCACAATGGTTTGAAGATAATTCTCCTTTAATGCAAGAACATAAAAAAGAGAACGTGGTTGGTGTAACGTATAAAGTTGTAAACGTTGCAGGAGAAGCTGGAGACGCTTCACCAAGCACACCAATTGGTGTAAACTTACCAAATGCAAACTGGATTCGTGCAGCAGTTGGAAGTAAGTCAGTATCCTTAGGTAACATCATTCATGCCTATAATAATGCAGGAAGTACAGGTCGTTTAAAGGAGTTTGTAAACGATGATCAAGAGTATGAGTTAGAAGAAAAATATGGTCAAATAGCAGATAAATTACACACTGCTTTACATGAAGTTATTGGACACGCGTCAGGACAATTAAATCCAGGTGTTGGAGAAACTAAAGAAACCCTTAAAAACTATGCTTCAACTTTGGAAGAAGGTCGTGCAGATTTAGTAGGATTATACTATTTATACAATCCTAAATTACAAGAATTAGGATTAGTTGACGACTGGAAAAGTGTTGGTATGGCTGCTTATGATGGTTACATACGTAATGGTTTAATGTCCCAATTAATAAGACTTAATTTAGGAGATGATGTAGAAGAAGCACACATGCGTAACAGACAATGGGTAAGTGCTTGGGTATTTGAAAAAGGTCAAGCAGACAATGTTATTGAAAAAATAACAAGAGACGGAAAAACCTATTTTAATATTAATGACTACGATAAGCTACATGACTTATTTGGGCAATTACTGCGCGAAACACAACGTATTAAATCTGAAGGAGATTATAAAGCGGTTGAGGATTTAGTAGAAGGATATGGAGTAAAAGTAGACCAAGCAATACATGCAGAAGTTTTGGAACGTAACAAACAATTTACATCACCTCCTTATAGTGGATTTGTAAACCCGGTTTTAGTGCCAGAAACTAATGACGCAGGAGAGATTACTGCTATTAACGTAACACAACCAGAAAGTTTTGATGGTCAAATGTTATTTTACAGTAAAAACTACAACTTCCTACCAGAAGAAAATTAAAATTATAACGCTTTCGCGGAAATTAAAAAGCCTTAATCTAATTTAGATTAAGGCTTTTTTTATATTATAATTATAAGGTGTATTTTACTTAAAAATCACCTTAATAGCGACAATCATACCAATAAAAGCAAGAAAAGCTAATAGTATCCATAGGACACCTTTATAATGGACTTTGTGCAAGTTTAGATCCTTACGGTACATTCTAATCAGTACAATAATAAATGCGATAGCGAATAAAATTCCAAAAACGATTTGTCCTTTACTAAACATAATTTATTTTTAAGCAAAATTAGTAAAACTAAGTACTAACTTCAAGGAATAAAACAACAATTACATGCAAGATAAACTACAGGCTGTAAAAGCATTTCATACCGCTTTTAAAATAGGACACAGAGAAACGCCTAAAGCAGATTTAGGTACAGATAAAAACCTACTGCGTTACGAGTTAATGCGAGAGGAAAATGAAGAATATTTAGAAGCAGCAAAAAATAACGACCTAGTGGAAGTAGCAGATGCTTTAGGAGACATGCTATACATATTGTGTGGTACGATAATAGAACATGGTATGCAAGATAAGATAGACGAAGTCTTTGCAGAAATACAACGTAGTAATATGAGTAAATTAGGCGAAGATGGAGAACCTATTTACAGAGAGGACGGTAAAGTACTAAAAGGTCCAAATTATTTTAAGCCTAATATTAAAGCAATATTAGACAAGTAATAAATAATAATTACAACAAAAAAAAGCAACCAAATGGTTGCTTTTTTAGTTATCTAAAATTAGATAAAACTATTTATTAAAATTAAAGTTTAACTCGCCATCCAAAAGGATCTTCAGTTTTATTAGTTTGTATATTTATAATACGTTGTTTTAATTGTGACGCAAATGATTGGTCTTGCTCTGGGATTTCAAAGTCTTCACCTCTAAAACCAAAACCAGAAATTGGCGAAATTACTGCAGCAGTTCCAGCACCAAACATTTCTTTTAAGCTACCGTTTTTAGCAGCATCAACTAACTCGCTAACTTTTACTTTTCTTACCTCAGTTTTTATACCTTCAGTTTCAGCTAATTGTAGGATACTTTTTCTTGTAATTCCATCTAAAATCCTATCACTAACAGGAGAGGTTAGTAAAGTGTCGTTGATACGTATAAACACGTTCATTGCACCAGCTTCCTCGATATATTCATGTGTAGTATCATCTGTCCAAATAACCTGTTGGTATCCTTTAGCTTTTGCTAATTGTGTTGGATAAAATTGTCCAGCATAATTACCACCAGCTTTAGCAAAACCTACACCACCATTAGCACTTCGTGAGTAAGTTTCTTCAATTAAAACATTTACTTTTCCAGAAAAATAAGCACCTGAAGGTGCAGTACAAATGATAAATTTATATTCGTCAGCAGGAGAGGCATGAAACCCTTTTCCTGAGGCAAAAATAAATGGTCTGATATATAATGAGCTACCTTCGTTAGTAGGTATCCAGTCTTTTTCAACTTCTAAAAGTGCTTTTAATCCTTCAAGAAAATAATCTTCCGGAACTTCAGGAATTGATAAACGTTTAGCCGAAATATTTAAACGCTTTACGTTCTCTAAAGGTCTAAACATAAACACATCCTCAGTAGTATCCTTATAGGCTTTCATCCCTTCAAAAATAGACTGACCATAATGAAAAATTTTGGCAGATGGATCTAAAGTAATTGGGCTATATGGTACAATTTCTGGCAGTTGCCATTTACCATCTTTATAATCACAAGTTAGCATATGATCTGAAAAAACTTGTCCAAAAGCTAAATTGTTAAAATCAACAGTGCTTAGTTTTGAAGTTTCAGTTCTAGTAATTTTTATGTCTTTTTTGGTTAAAGTTGCCATATATTGTGGTTGAATTTCTGTTACAAAAATACAGAAATATATATTAGAAAGTATGCTATTACGCTTAAAATACTATCTTTGGATAACAAATTATAATAGAAATCACGATGAAAAATTATTTAATCTTATTTGCATTATTGTTAACAATAGTAGCTTGTAAAAATGAAACAAAACAAGACGACACAGTTAAAGACGAAGTTGTTACTGAAACGGTTGAGGTGAGTTACAAATCTTTTGGTAAAGAGATTAATGCTGATGATGCTGTTGCTTCTTCATCTATGCTTAGTCACTACGCAGACATGAAAGCAGGAGATAGTATCCCAACTAAGGTAAATTTAAAAGTTAAGGAAGTGTGTCAAAATAAAGGTTGTTGGATGACAGCAGACTTAGGAGATGGTAATGACGTTATGGTAAAATTTAAAGACTATGGTTTTTTTATGCCAAAAAATATTGCAGAACAAGAGGTTATTGTCAATGGTTTGGCTTTTGTTGAAGAAGTGTCAGTAGAGGAGCAACGTCATTATGCAGAAGATAAAGGTGCAGACAAAGCAGAAATTGAAGCTATTACTGAACCAAAACGTACATTTTCATTTTTAGCTGATGGTGTATTATTAGTAGAAAAACAATAATATGAAACCTGTTTTTTGTTTTATAATTCTAGTCTTTTTTATATCATGTAAAGACAATGCTAATAAGGCTGTCAAAGCAGAGGTTATTTACGACATGTATGTACCTTCAGAAATGTCAGTTTTAATGAAAGAGCTGTATGCATTTAATCTTGAGCTTAAAAAACAGGTTGTAAAAGAAGAGGATTTAACCCCTTTTCCGGAGCAATTTTTGAATATTCATACTGCCCAATTATCAGACTTTAAAGCAAGAACCGAACGATTTAAAAGTTTTTCTAATATCTTTTTAACTGCTCAAAAGGAGATTTATAACACTAGTTCTGATTTAAGTTTAAAAGACAGGTTTAATAATACGATTAATACATGTATCTCTTGTCACAGTTTAGAATGTACAGGACCAATTCCTAAAATTAAAAAACTTTTAATCTCACAATAGGTTGAAACCAATAATCGAAATTACAAAAGATGGTTCTTCAACATTGTTGCACCCAAAATACAAAGCACATTACCATTCTACTTCTGGAGCAATAGAAGAGTCTGATTTTGTCTATCTTAAATCAGGATTGTTTTATTTTTTGTCTTCTTTAAAAAGTCAAGAAGTAACACAATCCTGTTCTATTTTAGAGCTAGGTTTTGGATCTGGACTTAACGCCTTTAATACGCTAGTTAAAACAGAAACACTACCACTAACCATTAATTATGTTGGTGTAGAGACGTTTCCGGTTACCATGGATATAATTAATCAATTAAATTTTCCAGAAGAATTATTGGTTCCAGAACAGCAAAACATATTTAATACAATGCATGAGGTCTCTTGGGACATACCACATAAAATAACACCAAGATTTACACTAGAAAAAAGAAACCAAGACATCTTTAATTTAAAAGCGGTTAATCAATTTGATGTTATTTATTTTGATGCTTTTGGACCAACCGAACAACCTGAATTGTGGACAGCCTCTATTTTTAAAATTATGTTTGAAGCACTTAAACCCAATGGTGTTTTAATGACCTATTGCGCTCAAGGTGCTGCAAGACGTGCTATGCAAAGCGTAGGTTTTAAGGTAGACCGTCTTCCTGGTCCACCAAGTAAACGACATATATTAAGAGCTGTAAAAGAAGCCTAATTAACTAGTATAATTTATATCATTTTACTAAACGTTAAAGCTTACTTAAAGCAATTACAATTAGTCAGACTTATTCGTATTTTTATATAAAAAAGAATGCGCATATTAATTACAGGAGCAACAGGTTTAATTGGTAGCGAAATTGTAAAACAATGTCGTTTAAATAATATTGCTGTTAATTACCTTACTACAAGTAAATCCAAATTAGAAACAGACCCAAATTATAAAGGGTTTTATTGGAATCCCTCAAAAAATGAAATAGACACAGCATGCCTAAATGAGGTTGATGCTATAATACATTTAGTAGGAGCTAGTATTTCAAAACGCTGGACAGCGTCTTATAAAAAAACAATTATGTTAAGTCGTGTCCAAACATCACAATTACTTTTTGATACGCTTAAAAATCATCCTAATCAGGTTAAACAAATTGTGTCTGCTAGCGCAATTGGTATATATCCAAGTTCATTAACTAATTACTATTCAGAAGATTTTAATACAGTCAGTTCTTCGTTTTTAGGTCAAGTGGTAGAACAGTGGGAGCAGGTTGTAGATGCCTTTTCTTCCTTAAATATTATGGTGTCTAAAGTTAGAATAGGATTGGTACTATCTGCAAAAGGTGGTGCGCTTCCTGAAATGGCTAAACCAATTAAATTTGGAGCAGGAGCAGCTTTTGGATCTGGTAAATAGTGGCAATCATGGATACACATTACGGACTTGGCTAATCTGTTTTTACATGTACTAGAAAACAAATTAGAAGGTGTATATAATGGTGTAGCACCAAATCCAGAAACTAACAAGCAATTAACAAAATCTATAGCACAACAGTTAAAAAGACCTTTGTTTTTACCTAATATTCCAGAGTCTTTAATGAAACTAATTTTAGGCGAAATGCATATTTTGTTATTTGAAAGTCAACGTGTAAGTTCTAAAAAGATAGAAGATACTGGATTTAGTTTTGAGCATTACAATTTGCAAAGTGCTTTGCAAGAGGAGTATTAAAACCAGTTATTTATAATTTTTCCTTTTAACTTTTATAACTTTATATCTAAGCGCATCATAGTACAAACTTATTAGTAAAATTATTGCACCAATAATTAATGTGTTTAATTGTAAATTTAGTTTTGAGTAAAAAAATCCACCACTAAGTCCACCAGCAAAAAAGAATAAAATAATATAAATACGCAGTTTAATATTTGCTTTTAGTTTTACTCTTATAGTGTCATATTTGGGGAATAATAACATGGAAAGATCAATACCTAAGTCTGTAAAAAGACCAGTTAAATGTGTTGTTCTGACAACTGCATTTGAGATTTTTGTTACAAAAGAATTTTGAAGTCCCATCGCAAAAAGGAGTAAACATGTCACTATGTTTGGATATAAAATTATTAAAAAATTACTTGAAATGCCTACAGATATTAAAATAAAACATTCAATAAGTGTAGGTATAACGTAAACATTAAGTTGTTTGTTTTCTCTAAATTTTTCAATCAAAAAGCTAGAGCAAAAAGAACCAAACAAAAATGAAAATATATACAAAAAATAGATGGTTCCTTTCCAAAATTTAAATTCAGCAACATCATTTATAAATAGCGCAAAATGACCTGTAACATTTGTTGTTAATTGATTAAAAGCTAAAAATCCCACTACATTAACAATTCCAGCAACAAACGATAATACTGTAGCAATGCGTAGATTATGTTTTAGATTTCTGCTTTTGCCTTGATGTCTAAACATTACTTTTAATTTATTGACACTAAATTAATTTTAATACTTTTAAACATGATACAATTAATCTCATGTTATTTTTCTGGAAATAGTATCTACAAGTTAAAGTAAAATTATAAATAACACTGATTTACTGTCTTAAATTTTTAATTCTTTCTAGCAAAGTAGGATGCGAGTAATGCATAAAAACATACGCTGGATGTGGTGTTAAATTACTTAAACTATTTTTAGATAATTTTTTTAAAGACGTAATTAAAGGTTCTGCTTTGTAGGTTGTTTTTGCGAAATTATCGGCTTGGTACTCAAACTTGCGTGAAAACCAGTTCATTAATAAACCTGTTATTTCAGATAAAGGTGAATATAAAATTCCGAAAGCAATTAATCCTATATGAAAACTTGGTGTTGTAACACCTAAGGCTTCGCTCAACAATGGGTTTCCTATTAAAAGCGATAAAATATAAAGGGTAAAACCTGTTAATAATATGGATGTTATCAGATTAAAAATAATGTGTTTCTTTTTATAATGGCCAATCTCATGTGCTAAAACAGCAACAATTTCATCTTCATTTAAATCATTAACTAAAGTATCATATAGCGTAATGCGTTTTTCATTTCCAAAACCGGAAAAATAAGCGTTTGCTTTTGTGCTACGTTTAGAGCCATCGATAATAAAAATTTTATCTAAATTAAAACCAACAGTATTAGCATAGTCAGAGATTGCAGTACGCAAACTGCCATTTTCCAATGGACTTTGTTTATTAAATATTGGCACGATTAGTCTTGAATAAAATAGATTTACAAAGACCGTAAATACGGTTATTAGCATCCAAGCATATAACCAGAATTTTGAGCCTGTAGTTTGATAAAACCAGGTTAAAGCACCTAATATTAAACCACCAACCAAAATAGTCATCATCCAACCTTTAATTTTGTCTATGATAAAGGTTTTTTTTGTGGTTTTATTAAACCCAAACTGTTCTTCTATAACAAAGGTTTTATAATAAGAAAAAGGTGTAGTCAACACATCGCTACCTAACATTATTATTCCAAAAAAAATAAGTGTTACTAAAATAGAATTATTGGTTAACTGTCTTGCCAATTGATCTACGTATGCAAAACCATCAAAAAAGAAAAACCCTAAAGTTAACAGTATAGAAAACGTAGAGGTAAGCAATCCAAATGTATAGTTAGTCGCTTTGTAACGTTGTGATTTTTTATATTCTGCGTCGTCATAAACATCCATTAGCTCGTTAGGCAAAGCATCATTATAGTGTTTCGCGTTAAGCGCATCCAGAATTTTATCTATTATAAAACTTATAATTAGTATGGCTATTAAAATGTAAAATAAAGTGGTTGCAGTCATTTGTTTATTTAAAATTACGCTGACGTTTAGCTTCAAAAATTAATATTCCAGCAGCAACAGACACATTCATGGAATCTATTGCACCTTGCATTGGTATTTTTATATTTTGTTTAGACGCTTGTCGCCAAGTATCACTTAAACCATCAGCTTCCGTACCAACAACAATAGCAGTTGCTTTGCTATAATCTTGTTCGTGATAATGCATAGCATCTTGTAAAATGGCACTGTAAATAGCAATATTATTTTTGTTTAAAAAAGTTATAATATCTTCAGTGCTACCTGTCGCAATTTGGTTAGTAAAAACACAGCCAACGCTAGAACGTACGATGTTTGGATTGTACAGGTCTGTTTTTGGATTTGCAATAATTACAGCATCTACATTTGCAGCATCTGCAGTACGTAAAATGGCACCAATATTACCTGGTTTTTCAGGTGCTTCAGCGATTAAAATTAAAGGATTGTTATTGTTAAAAACAATAGATTCTAATTGATGTGGTTTGCTTTTGGCAATAGCGATTATACCTTCCGTAGTTTCACGATAGGCTATTTTTTGGTAAACTTCTTTTGAGACTTCAATAATATCAATAGTCTTTGGTAAATCATCAAGTTTTGTAATGTCATAAATTTCGGGTAAGACTAAAATAGTTTGTATGGCATACTGTCCGTTTAAAGCCAGCTGAATTTCGCGTTCACCTTCTAAAACAAACGTATTTGTTTTTTTACGTTCACGGGATTTTTCTTTAAGTAAAACAATATGTTTTATTAGTGGATTTTGAGTGCTACTTATTTCTTTATTTGCCATTTTAAATGTTTAAAACCCTAATTATATTTCATCACAAATTTAAGCTAAATCTTGCAGTCTACAAGACTGATGCATTATCTAAAATTTATTTTGATATTTAGGTGTAAATACATAATAAATACGCTATAAAATAACAGATACTTTAAAAATTGAAGACTTATAAAAAATATCAAATTGCTACCTTTTTTTTGTAAAGAAATGTGATTAATTTCGACTTACTTAAGAATACTAAAAACCATTATTTAAATGAGAAAAATACTTTACACATTATCACTAGGTTTATTTTTGTTTTCATGTAAATCTGAAACAAAAACCGAAACTCAAACTGTGACAAACGAAGCAGAAAAAGCACCTACAGAAAAAGCAGTTAAAGAGACTAACAAATATCCGGAAAATTTAACTAAAGTATTTAAGGCACATGGTGGTTTGGAGCTTTGGAAATCTATGCGATCTTTAGAGTTTACGCAAGAGAAGCCTGATGGAAAAGAAGTTACAACTACAGATTTATACAATAGAAAAGCCTTGTTATCATCTCAAAATTATGCTATTGGTTTTGATGGTCAAAAACCATGGTTATTAAATAAAACAGATAAAGAATATAAAGGTTATGATCCTAAATTTGGCTATAACTTAATGTTCTATTTTTATACTATGCCTTTTATTTTGTCTGACGACGGAATTAAATTTTCTGAAGCAGAAGCACTTACTTTTGAAGGTATAACTTACCCAGGAATTAAAATTTCATACGATAATGGTGTAGGTGCAACACCAGAGGATATTTATGTATTGTATTATGATGCTGAGACTTTTAAAATGGAATGGTTGGGTTACACAGTAAACTTTGTGCCAGGAATTGATACTAAAGAGTTATATTTTAGACGTTATGGTGATTGGCAAGAAGTAAACGGTTTACTTTTACCAAATACAATTACAGGTTATGGTTTTAAAAATGATAGGCCAACAACACCCAAAACTCCTAATGTTTTTACAGATGTAAAGTTGTCTACAACAGCACCAGATGCAACAATGTTTGTTAAGCCAGAACAAGCTAATTTTGTAGACTAATTTAAGTTATATATTATATTAAAAAGCTTCAGTGTAATACTGAGGCTTTTTTTTGTAAAGAATGTAATAATTTACGACTTAACTTGCTACTCATAAATAAAACATATTATAAATGAAACAATTACTATACACCTTATTTTTAGGATTAATGCTTTTTTCTTGTAAAAGTGAAGTTAAAAAAGAAACCATATCTGAAACTGATTATTCTAAAGAAACATTGGATGTAACGACTTCAATCTATCCAGAAAATATATCTAAAGTTTTTGAAGCTCATGGAGGTTTAGATAACTGGAACCAAATGCAATCTTTAGCTTTTACCATGACAAAGCCAACAGGTAAAGAAGTGACCACAGTTAATCTAAAATCTAGAGAATCTGTAATTACTACGCCAAATCACACGCTAGGTTTTGATGGTAAAGACGTATGGTTGGATTCTAAAAATAAAGAGGAGTATCAAGGTAACCCTAAGTTTTATTATAACTTGATGTTTTATTTTCATACAATGCCATTTGTGTTAGCTGATAATGGGATTAATTATGAAGTAGCTAAACCATTAAGCTTTGAAGGAGTGGAATATCCAGGAATAAAAATTAGTTATGATAATGGTGTAGGAGCATCTTCTGACGATGAGTATGTATTATATTATAGTCCGACTACATTTAAAATGGAATGGTTAGCTTACACTGTTACATTTAATAGTAAAGCTAAAAGCGAACAATGGTCGTTTATCAAATACAGTAATTGGCATACTATTGAAGGCATAGTATTACCAGAGATTTTAACATGGTATATTGTTGAAGATAATTTACCAGTTAAAAAACGAAACGATTTACAATTTACAAATGTTACTTTATCTAAGCAATCATTAGCTGCAAGTACATTTGCAAAGCCTGAATCTGCTGTTGTAGTGAAGTAGTATTTACAATTTTATTAAATAAAAAAGGCGACCCTTTGGGTCGCCTTTTTTGTTTATGGTTATTTTGTTAATTAAACTGTCACACTGAGCGCAGTCGAAGTGCTTATTTAGTATTATGTTTCTTGTTTTGCAAGGTCTTCGACTGCGCTCAGCCTGACATTGGTGGTAAAATAATAATTAGTGTTGTTGTTTTACATTGATCGCAGTCAAAGTGCTTAGTTTATTGACTTATATTCCACTATATTTATAATGTGTTGCATTTCTACATTCAGATAAAATTTTAAGTAAATCAAAGTCCTTATTAATTAGAGCTTCTTTTTTAGATCTTGTCCAACCTTTAATTTTCTTTTCAAAATAAATGGCTTGGATTACATCATTAAATTCTTGGTAAAATTGACAAATGATTGGTCTTCTTTTGTATGTATAACTACTTCTGTTTTTACCTGATTGGTGTTCTTTAAGTCGCTTTTCTAGGTTATTTGTAATTCCTGTGTAGAACGAATTGTCAGAACATTTTAAGATGTAAACGTAATAGAAATACATTTGTGTTTGTTTAGTTTTAAGGTCTTCGACTGCGCTCAGCCTGACATTGTTGATAGAATTATGTTTATTAATTAAACTATCACAATGAGCGCAGTTGAAGTGCTTATTTAATTTTATGTTTCTTGTTTTACAAGGTCTTCGAGTGCGCTCAGCCTGACATTAGTTATAGCATTGTGTTTAGTACTTTAATTGTTACACTGAGCGCAGTCGAAGTGTTTATTTATTTTTATGCTTTTTATTTAAAAGGTCTTCGACTGCGCTCAGCCTGACATTGTTGATAGAATTATGTTTAGTACTTTAACTGTCACACTGAGCGCAGTCGAAGTGCTTATTTAATTTTATGGTTTTTGTTTTAAAGGTCTTCGACTGCGCTCAGCCTGACATTAGTACTAAAATGATAATTACTAATATTGTTGATAAACAGAGCGTAGTCGAAGCCTTTTTTTTATTAAATTCTCTTTATTTCTTATACTTCTTAGAATAACGCTTGTACAATTCTGTTTGGTGTGTTTCTAAACTGATGTTACGACCTTGGATAAAGGCTTGGTCCAATTTGTTTGTTCTCATATCCAAAGCATCACCTTGGCTAATAAATAATGTAGCATCTTTTCCAACTTCTAATGAGCCTACTTTATCATCAACTCCCAATATTTTTGCTGTATTTAATGTAATTAAACTTAAAGCTTGTGCTTTAGATAAGCCATAGGCAACAGTAGTTCCTGCTAAAAAAGGTAAGTTTCTAGTGTTCATACGTTCCATATCTCCTGCATTTTCTAATCCAACTAAAATACCAGCATTTACTAATTGCGATGCTAATTTGTATGGTAAGTCATAATCATGATCATCTCCATTTGGTCTAGAGTGCGTACGTTGTACTAATACAGGTATGTTGTTTTGTTTTAATAAATCAACAACATTATTTGCTTCATATCCACCAACAATAACTAAGTGTTTTATGTTTTCTGCTTTAGCAAAATTAATAGCGTCTGTAATTCCTTTCTCGTTATCTACGTGTACAAAAAGTTTTTTGCTACCATCCATTAACCCTTCTAAAGCTTCAAAAGGTAAATCTTTTGGAGATGTTTTATTAGCATTATAGGCTTTACTTTGGGCAAAGTAATTGGTTAGCTCTTCTATCTCTTTTGCGTAATTTTTGTTTTCTTTTAAAACATTTGGTTCTCCTAACCACCAGCGACCTCTAGAGTAGGTGCTTGGCCAATTTAAATGTATACCATCATCAGTTTTAATAGCTGCATCTTCCCAGTTCCAAGCATCTAATTGTACAACACTTGATGTTCCAGAAATACGTCCACCACGAGGTGTAATTTGAGCCATTAAAACACCATTTGGTCGCATAGATTCTACTACTTTAGATTCGGTATTATAAGCAATAAGACTACGTATGTGTGGATTCATAGCACCAACTTCGTCATCGTCGTTGGTAGCACGTACAGCGTCTACTTCGACCAAACCTAAAGTTGAATTTGGTGCAATAAAACCAGGATAGACATGCTTACCTTTAGCATCAATGATTGTTCCTTTTCTCGCAATTTTTGTGTTAGCACTACCAACAAAAGTAAGTGTACCGTTTTCAAACATTATTAAAGCATTTTCAATAACGTCACCATTTCCTAAATGTGCAGTTGCACCTTCAATAGTAATGGCTGTGGTTTGTTTATCTCCAGGCGTTTGTTGGGCAAAACTAATTACCGAAACACATAACGTTAGGATTAATATTTTAAATTTTCTCATGATTTATTATCGTTTTATTTCCGCTTAAGCGAAAAATTTATGAGTGTATATTTTATATTTTACTTTAGGAATTGACTAGTGTTGGTGGTCAATAGAATCGCAATGTAATAGCTCTTTTTCTTTTTTCTCAATAGGTTTTGTTTTTAACCCTTTGTTTTTAGCTTGAAGCATTAGCATTGTTAGTTCATTTTTCTCCTTTTTTATAGTCTCTCTAAGTTTAGCATCACGCTCTAAATCAAAATAAACTTTTCCTTCAATGATTGTTTTTTCCGCTTTAGCGTAAATAGACAACGGATTATCACTCCATAGCACAACATCTGCATCTTTTCCAACTTTAATACTACCAACTCGATCGTCGATATGTAATAATTTAGCAGGATTTAAGGTTACAAACTTCCAAGCGTCTTCTTCGCTAATATCTCCATATTTTACAGATTTAGCAGCCTCTTGATTTAAACGTCTAGACATTTCTGCATCATCACTATTTATGGCTACTAAAACACCAGCGTTATGCATAATTGGTGCGTTAAAAGGGATAGCATCATTAACCTCGTACTTGTAAGCCCACCAGTCAGAGAATGTTGATCCTCCAACACCATGTTCTACCATTTTGTCTGCTACTTTGTATCCTTCTAAAATATGTGTGAATGTGTTGATTCTGAAGTTGAATTTTTCAGCAACCTTCATTAGCATATTAATTTCACTTTGCACGTAAGAGTGGCAAGAGATAAAACGCTCTTTATTTAAAATTTCGGCAATAGTCTCTAGCTCTAAATCTTTACGGTAAGGTTTACCGCTTTTCTTTAAAGCATCATATTCTTGTGCACGTTGGAAGTAGTCTGTAAACACTTGCTCAACACCCATTCTGGTTTGCGGAAAACGGGTTCTTGCATTGTCTCCCCAATTGGCTTGTTTTACATTTTCTCCTAAAGCAAATTTGATAAATTTAGGACTGTTTTGGTATACTAAATTATCGGCTTTTTCTCCCCATTTTAATTTAATGATTGCTGATCGTCCTCCAATCGGATTGGCAGATCCATGTAAAATCTGGATACTAGTAACACCTCCAGCAAGGTTGCGGTAAATGTCTACATCTTCAGCATCCAATACATCTTCAATAGTTACTTCGGCAGTACTGTTGTGTCCTGCTTCGTTAACACTTTCTGTTACAATATGCGAGTGCTCGTCAATAATTCCAGACGTTAAATGTTTATTAGTTCCGTCAATAACAGTTGCGTTACCAGCACTTAAATCAGTACCAATTTTTGCAATTTTTCCATTTTTAATTAAAACGTCCGTATTTTTAATAATACCATCTTTCTCGTTAGTCCAAACCGTTACGTTTTTAAACAATAATGTTTCTTGCTTAGGTAAACTTTCCATACCATAAGCCATATTTGGATACGTTACAGGATAAATTTTAGGAGTTACTTCATCATTATCATCCGTTTTATCCTTGTCTTTTTTGTCATCTTCTTTAACTCTTTTATTGGCTAAAAAAGTCCCTTCGTTACCATTAGGGTAATATAATTTACCGCTTAACATGTTTGGGTTGGTCACGTTTGTTACCACTCTAACAAATTCTTTTTTTGTACTATCTGCAGCAGCAAAGGTTAATTGCATCCAATTATCGCTAAAGCTTATTTTTGAACCATATTCTTTAGTTTCGGTTTTAACCTTAGATTTTAGTTTTTCAATTTCACCAGAAATTTCTAACTCGTAATCCGTATTATCAAAATTAAAGGTATAACTACCACGTAAATCTGTAGTATTCATTGCTACTAATTCATCTTTAATACCTGTTACCCAGTTTTCATAAATTGTCGTTTCTTTATCAAAAACGTCACCAGAAGTAATTAAAAAGTTAGCATAAGCACCTGATTTTAAATGTCCAAGCTCTGTTGATTTACCAATAATTCCGGCAGGCACAGTTGTTAAAGCTTCTAAAGCTTTTGTTTTATCTAAACCATATTCAATAGCCTTTAAAATATTAGGCATTAATGATTTAGCTTCTTTTAATTTATGTGTTGTTAATGCAAACTGAATATTGTTTTCGGCTAAAATTTTAGGATTAGCAGGACTTTGGTTCCATGCTTTTAAATCTTCAAGACTAACAGATTGTGCCAATAGTGGATCTTCCATATCATATGCATCCGGAAAGTCTAATGGTAAAATAAATTTAGCATTGGTGTTTTTAATGTCATTAATAAGCTCATACTCATCACCACCTCCAACAAATACATATTGGATACCAAATTGGTCACCTAGTTTGTCAAAACGTAACGCATTTATTTTTTTGCCAGCATCAAAAAACTGAACCAGATTTTTGTTAGCAATGTAAGCTTCTAAAGCACGATCTCTTTCTTTAATATTTCCTTTAGCATACCAATCTGCATCATGGTTTACTTGTCGTAATAACGCCATAGTTCCCATTAATGATGTTGGATAAGCCTGTCTAGAAGTTTTGCTTTTTGATGTTCCAGAAAATTGTCCAACTTTGTCGTCCAATAATCTAGTTGCATCACTACCAGAATCAGCTAGTGTTACTAAAACACCAGTACCTTGGATTATACCATCATCAATATGCGAGGTTACAACACCAAAACCAGCTTTACGTAATTCTTCAGCTTTTTTGCTATCAAATTCAAAATGGTCTATTGCATTTTGGTCAGGTCTAATATGGTCATTCCAATAAAAACCTTCGCGACTAGCGTCATATTGCGGACTTCTGTTATTTCCAGAAGCGCTACTAGGTGTTTTTACACCAAAATCTGTATAAATATCTATAAAGGATGGGTAAATAGATTTTCCTGTTACATCAATAACAACAGCGTTTTTTGGGATAGTAACAGCAGCTCCAGAAGAGACAACTTTACCATCTTTAATAAGTAAGGTTCCGTTTTCAATAACTTGATTAGGAGTGACGTAAATTTTAGCGTTTGTTAATGCTGTGTAATTAGAAGTGTTGGTTTTTACACCATCGTTTTTAGGAACATACTCTTGCGCAAAAGAAAAATAACTGCACAACAGCAGGCTTAATGCTGCCCATTTTTTAATCATTGGTTGATAGTTTAAGGTTGATAAACACTAAAGATACGCATTAGCCAATATGCCAAACAACACCCAATTAGGATTTTAACGTTTTTATAAGATTTTATCTTCCAAATAATTAACCAATAAAGCCACCACATAGCTATAGCTATCCATACCTTTGGCTTGGTTGTTAGCTTTTAGGTAAGACGTGTAAGTAGATCTAAAAATTGGTTCCAACGGGTTTTTGTAATCATTCCAAAAATCTCTAACCTCTTGATAGTTTTTTATAATACCTATGTTAATAGTAGGTAATAATTTATAATATAAATCAGGATCACGTCTAAAAACTTCACCTAGACAATGCCTTAAACCAAAGGTGTATCCCGAATATTTAAAGTATATATTATCATTGCTAATAGTGGCTAAAAAGCCAATAAAATTAGCCTCGTTTTCTTTGGCGTAACCCAATTGGTGGGCTACTTCATGCGCAGCAGTGGTTGGGAATTTGTACACAGGAATCATATCATCCACCTGAGCCTCGTTGGTTATTGGATTAAGGTAGCCACTAAAACCCATGTACGTTAAAGGATAACTAAATAACGACTTTTTTAAACTTTTAGGATGGTATTCCAAATGCGGAAAATCAGTTTTTAAAGCCTCATAACTTTTAGGCGTTAATGCTAAAATTTCGGATTTAGTAAATGGTAAATCGACCTTCAAACTATCGTTTTTAGTAATCTTTAGATGTATGTAATTTGATTTTTCAATCAAGTTTTTAGTAACTGTAACTAATTGCTCAGTGGTGTAATCATCCTCTAAATTTAAATTTTTATGCAAAGGATTTCGGTAATAATTAAAACCCCAAAATAAATGAAACGCTATAAAAATAATACTTACAGCAGCAAACACATCAATTAGCCAATGGACAGTATCTTTCCAGATGCGTTTTACATTTAAAATTAGCCAACGGAGAATAAAAATAATACTAAAAGCATATAAAAAATCGCCAAAACTAAATGGTAACCAACCCAAAGTATATCTAAATAATTTAGAAATAAAAGGATATAAACCATTACTATACACAACCTCGATTGTGTCCGGAAATTTAGCCACAACTTTCACCAATATATACATAGGTATAATCAGTAGCACAATCCACAGTTTTTTGTTTTTTAGCATGACTCAAAAATAATTAAAAATTAGGACCAATCACTTAGGTTTATTTAAAAGGTTTCTACCTGCTGTCCGTTATATCTTTTTTTGCAAAAAAGGATGCCACTACCATCAGGAGTAGCGACTAATGTTATTTCTAACTTAAAAAGGTTTCTAAATGCATCTGCAATTTGTACTTTTGTAATTCAATAAAAACTATACAAATGAGTCAAGACGTTAGAGCTTTAGAGCCAAAAGCATTATGGAATAAATTCGCAGATTTAAACGCAGTACCAAGACCTTCAAAAAAGGAGGAACGCGTGATTAAATTCATGAAAGACTTTGGTACCAATTTAGGTTTAGAAGTTATAGAAGATGAGGTTGGAAATGTGATTATTAAAAAACCAGCAACTGCAGGTATGGAAGATCGTGTGACTATTGTAATGCAATCGCATTTAGATATGGTACACCAAAAAAATGCAGATACCGATTTTGATTTTGACACACAAGGGATCCAAATGGTAGTGGAAGGTGACTGGGTAAAAGCAAAAGGAACAACACTTGGTGCAGATAACGGTTTAGGAGTAGCTACAATTATGGCACTTCTTGAAAGTACAGACATACCACATCCAGCAATTGAAGCGTTATTTACTATTGACGAAGAAACTGGTATGACAGGAGCAATGGGATTAAAAGGTGGTTTGTTAACTGGCGGAATCTTATTAAACCTAGATACGGAAGAAGATGACGAGATTGGTGTTGGTTGTGCAGGAGGTATTGATGTGACTGCAACTAGAACTTACGAGCAAGAAGAAACTCCAGAATTTAAAATAGGATTTGAAGTAAAAGTAAAAGGCTTACAAGGTGGACACTCAGGTATGCAAATACACGAAGGTTTAGGTAATGCTAATAAATTAATGAACCGTTTATTATTTGATGGTTTTGAAAACTTTGGTTTACGTATCTCAGAAATTGATGGTGGAAGTTTACGTAACGCTATTCCAAGAGAAAGTAGAGCAGTAGTTGCTATAGATGCGATACATGAAGCTGCTTTTATTAACGAAATGGAAGAGTTAGGTAACACTATTAAAACCGAACTTAAAACTATGGAGCCTGATTTGGTGATTGAAGTCTCTAAAACAGAAACTCCAGAATTAATTATGGACCTTGGTGTACAAGAAGGATTAACACGTGCTATATATGCAGCAGTAAATGGTGTGTATCGTATGAGTGCAGATATTCCTGAATTGGTAGAAACATCAAATAATATTGCACGTGTAATTATTAAGGATGGTCACGTAAAAATAGGATGTTTAACACGTAGCTCTGTAGAAAGTAGTAAAATGGACTTAGCAAATACGTTGCGTGCTGCATTTGAGCTTACAGGTTGTGAGGTTGAGCTTTCCGGAGATTATCCAGGATGGACACCAAACATGGATAGCTCGATATTAAAAGTTTTAGATAATTTATACCAAAAATTAAATGGCGAAAAAGCACATATTGCGGCTTGTCACGCTGGTTTAGAATGTGGTATTTTAGGTCAAAATTATCCAGATATGGAAATGATTAGTTTTGGACCAAACATTAAAGGCGCACATAGTCCTGATGAGCGTGCACAAATATCGTCTGCTAAAAAATACTGGAACTTTGTATTAGAGATTTTAAAAGAGATTCCTAAAAAGTAATCGTTTTAAGTAGTATTATATAAAATAGAAAAAGCACAATCTAAGATTGTGCTTTTTTTATGTTCGTTTAACGGTCTTGTATAAGATTAGTTGCATGTTTTAAGCACTAAATTTAGCAAATAATAACCGAATAGAAAATCCGCAAGGATTTTCGTAAGTAGGCTAGAACTAGCAATAAATTATATACAGTGTTAGCTATAGTGTTTTATTCAATTAGTTTTAATTTATATCGAACGTAATGTATGCTTTTAATTGGTTTTCCGTTTTTTATGGCAGGGTCAAATTTCAATTCCGACATACTTGATTTTACTTGTTCATCTAACCACATATTGTCAGCTACCGCAAATTTGATTTCATCTATAACTCCTTTTTCATTAACGAATACATAATAGCCATAAAACATAATATGGTCGTCTCCATAAGGTTCGAATATTGATACTTCGGCTTGAAAATTCTCTGTCAATTCCACGTCATTTATGGGTTTAGGCTCATTGTCTGGTAATTGATATTCTTCATAATCTTCGTAGCATCCTTTACAAATTCTTGAAACTACATATGTTTTAACTTTTGGGTTTTTAAATTTGCGAAACTTTTTAGATGAAACAGAACTTCCTTTTTCGTAGAAAGTTTCTTCTTTCAAATTACCATTATTATAATAAACTTCCATTTTACCGTGTCGCTTACCATTCTGATAGTTTACAAGTCTTTGTAATGTATCGTTTTTAAGTTCTTTCCAAACTCCGTGAGGAATAAAATTTTTGTATTCTCGATAATATAATTCTGGCGCATCATCTTTGAAATTTGGATTGGAATAAAACTCGGTAAATCCGATTCCTTTTTTTAAAGTTTGTTCTCCTTTTTCGTTCCAATAATTTTTAAGTCTATATTCTCCATTTATGAATTCAGCTTCTTCTTTTTTACTTCCGTTTTTATAAAATTCAAGCCATTCTCCTTGACGTTCATATGCTGTTTTGTAGTTTCCAGTTTCGGCAAGTTGTCCGTTTTCGTACCATTCTTTATATGCGCCAATTCTTTCGTTTTTATCTATAAGTTTTGATTCAAGCTTTTTTGGATTTCCATTGTCATAATACCATTCGTGAATTAAGATGTTTTTTGAAGAATCTTTAGTTATTTGATATTTCAGTTTTCCATTTTCGTGGAATTCTTTTCGCTCTCCTGTTTGTTTTCCATCTAAATAATCTATTTTTTCCTTTGGTTCTCCATTTTCATAAAAAGACTTAAATTCTCCATTTATTACACCTTTGTCAAGCAGAAACTCTTCTTTAACATTTTTGTTATCATAAAAGGTCTTGCAAAGACCAGAGAAGTTCATATCAAATTCTTTTCCATCTTCATCAAGACAAATTTCGTTAGGGTTTTTACGAATGTATGTTTCAATTAAAGACATTGTCTTTTCATTCATTTCATAGTAACTGTCATCAAGTAAAGACATTTCATCAAGTCTATCATAAAGGTCGCTACCAAACAAATCACTTTCTTGTGCTTTGTCCATTAGCTTTTTATTTTTTTGATAGATTTTATCTGCTTTTTTAACCAGATTTGCCATTTCAGTATCTCCAATATGTTCCAATCCCTTAATTATTGTTGGAATATAAGGTCCATAACCATTGTAGTAGAATTGAACAAATCCACCATTTGTCACTTGGGCATCTAAATACCACCAATGGTAAAGTGCTTTCTGTCCGTATGATAAAGATTTTCCACGTTCAATTTCGAACTCCTTGTCCTTTACAAATTTCGAGATTGGTTCAAGTACAAACCATCCAAAATCATAACCGCTTAATTTGAAGAATTCGCCTTTATTTAGTTCAGGTCGGAAATGTTCGGCTTTATCGAATTTCCAATAAGGGTCGTTTTCGTTTTGGGCTTTGCAACCAAATAGATTTAATAAGTTTATCATTATGATTGAAATGGTAAGTATTCTTTTCATTCGTGATGTTTGTTCAACATTATAGCTAAAGTATAGCGAATATGATTCCGTTTCAATGAATTATATTCGAAGTTAAACGAAGTTAGTTGAAAAAAATGATAAAGTCAAATTTGCAATTAATGCAGTATCTGAATAAAGGTTAAGATATAGTTGATTAATACACGCAAATATCTTCTGCGTAAAATACTGGAACTTTGTATTGGAGATTTTAAAAGAAATTCCTAAAAAGTAATCGTTTTAAGTAGTATTATATAAAATAGAAAAAGCACAATCTTAGATTGTGCTTTTTTATGTGATTTATTCAAGCTCGTTTAAACGTTTGTGTATATGTTTTGTTGCGTATTTTAAGCATTAAAGCTAGCAAATAAAACATAAATAGAAAGTCCGCGAGGACTTTCGTAAGTAGGCTATAACTAGCAATAAAATATATGCATTATTGTGCTTTCGTTATTTGTTTAACTCTTCGTTGATTAATTCAGATAATTCTTTTGTGGATTTTAGTAAATATTGCATATCCTTTAATAAATTTTTATCTGTAAAATCTCTTAATTGAAAAGTCCCATTTATAATGTTAATTGCTGAAATTATATCTTCCTCCCTAATTAATTGATTCAATAGTTTGGGATTTATATTTAAAATATAATTTATAGGCCCAAGACCAATCGCTTTTTGACCGTCCTTTAAATGAACATCATTATTCCCAGATATAGTTTTAATAATTTCGTTTTGAGTAGTTCTCAAATTTAATAGAGCATTCCTAATTTCATCTGGCATTAATTTAATGTCTCCCGTAGATATTAAAGATTCTATTGTGTTTGTATTGAAAGTATAATAACCAAATTCCCACTCAAGTGTACCAATAAGAGGTATTAAATCATTGATACTTTCAGCTTTAGGTAATTTTTCTAAATACTTTTTATATTTCGAAAGACTAGAATCAAGATATATAATTCTTCTGTTAATATAAACAGTGTCCTTCGCTAAATCTTGTACAACCTGCTTATAATAATTATTGCGAATTTTTGAGCTTTTTCTATTTTCATTCCAATTATTAATCTGTAACGCAATTAAAATTCCAATAACAACAAGTATAATTTCACCAAGAGCATATTTCAAATACTTTCCAGTTTTACCTTCTGAAAGCAAATTTTGCCGAATTTTTCTAAAGAATTTTATCATTGGTTATTGGTTGGTCATAACGAAGCACAAAGTATAGCGAATATGATTTCGTTTAAATGAATTATATTCGAAGTTAAACGAAGTTAGTTGAAAAAAATGATAAAGTCAAATTTGCAACTAATTCATTATCAGAGTAAAGGCTGAGATAAAGTAGATTAATACACGTAAATATTGTTTGCTAAAAAATACTGGAACTTTGTATTAGAGATTTTAAAAGAAATTCCTAAAAAGTAATCGTATTAAGTAGTATTATATAAAATAGAAAAAGCACAATCTAAGATTGTGCTTTTTTATGTGATTTATTCAAGTTCGTTTAAACGTTTGTGTATATGTTTTTTTGTGTATTTTAAGCACCTAATTTAGCAAATAAAAACTTAATAGAAAATCCGCGAGGATTTTCGTAAGTAGGCTAGATCTAGCAATAAATTATATATGGTGTTGTGGCGCGTATTTTATAATTCCGCTTTTAAATTCTATAAAATCATAATGGATATGGTCAAAACCTTCGTTAATGTTCCATTTTCCATTATTATATAAAAACGAAGTATAATAATTAATGAATGGTCTCCTTTTGTTTTTTAATTCTGGATTGGTGTATTCAAATTTCAAAACCAAAAAATCATTTTCTTGTGGAATATATTCAAAGTCAAATTCAATTCCCAAATTTATGATTCCGACAATATTTTCTGCGGTCAATTCGTCATTTAATTTATCTGCTGATGATTGATATTGCCAATTCATTCCGTCAGCTGCTCTTTCTCCTTTTTTTTTTTTAAAGTCCAAATAAGCTCTTTTTCTTCATACTTTTCTTTTCTAAATTTCACTCTATTCTTTCGAGAATTTTTATGGTGAATTATTTTTTCATTCTTATCCTGCTTTTCTTTGTTAGACTTGACAGTAATAAATTCGAATGTTATTTTTCTTTCAGACATTTTGTTACTTAATGTTCTTCGTGTATGTTGCACAAAGTATAGTGAATACGATTCCGTTTCAATGAATTATATTCGAAGTTAAACGAAGTTAGTTGAAAAAAAGGACAAAGTCAAATTTGCAATTAATACAGTATCACAATAAAGGTTAAGATATAGTTGATTAATACACGCAAATATCTTCTGCTAAAAAATACTGGAAGTTTGTATTAGATATTTTAAAGGAGATTCCTAAAAAGTAATCGTTTTAAGTAGTATTATATAATATAGAAAAAGCACAATCTTTAGATTGTGCTTTTTTATTTTATTACTTGTAATTATCTGTTAAGTAATTATTTATTTACTGCGTTATACGTCTTTTTACAAAGTAGCGTGTCCATAATATTTTTTTCGTAGCCAGAAAGAGACTCTCACTAATAAAATCAGCGCAGGAACTTCAACTAAAGGACCAATAACACCAGCAAAAGCTTGTCCAGAATTAAGTCCAAAAACAGCAATAGCGACAGCAATAGCTAGTTCAAAATTATTACCAGCAGCAGTAAAAGCAACAGAAGCGGTTTTATCATATTCTGCACCAGAAGCTTTTGTAAAGAAAAATCCGATAATAAACATTAGTAAAAAATAGATAAGTAATGGTACTGCAATAATTAAAACATCCATTGGTATTTGTACAATTAACTCACCTTTTAGCGAAAACATAATGACTATTGTAAATAATAGTGCAATTAAAGTCATAGGAGATATTGTTGGTATAAATGTATTAGTATACCAATCTTCACCTTTTAATTTTACTAAAATTTGTCTACTTAAAATCCCTAAAAGAAAAGGGATTCCTAAATATATAGCGACACTTTCTGCAATGGTACCTATTGAAATATCTACGATGGCACCTTCAAATCCAAAATAAGGAGGTAATATGGTTATAAAAAGCCAAGCGTAAAAACTATAAGCAAATACTTGAAAAATACTATTTAAAGCGACTAAACCTGCTCCATACTCGCTACTACCTTCTGCAAGATCATTCCAAACCAATACCATTGCAATACAACGTGCTAATCCAATTAAAATTAACCCAACCATATATTCTGGATAGTCTTTTAAAAACGTAATAGCCAAAATAAACATTAAAACAGGTCCAATAATCCAATTTAGAATAAGCGAAATTGATAATATTTTAGTGTTTCTAAAAACCTTTGGTAATAAAGCGTAATTAACTTTTGCTAATGGTGGATACATCATTAAAATTAAACCAATTGCAATTGGGTAATTTGTAGATCCACTACTAAAGGAATTTATAATATCTGGAAAGGTTGGTATAAAATACCCAAGTCCAACACCAATTATCATTGCTACAAATATCCATAGCGTTAGATTTTTATCTAGAAAACTTAATTTTTTTGTAGCCATTTTTATGATTTTATTTGAGAGAAAACAAAAAACATTTCAGTTGCTATTTGCAAACTTCTTTCGTTGTATTTTTCTTCTTGTTGAGGTGTGTTATCAAATGCTTTTGGATCTTCAAAAGTAATAGGTATACGTTTCTCAGCACCAGCAATAAATGGACAACCACCATCTGCTTGACTACAAGTCATAATTGCAGCAAATTGTGATTGCGGATTAAAATCGTCATCTAATGTTTTTGAAAAACCAATAATTGGATGTTCGTTATTAGAATATTTGATTGAATAAATTGGATTTTTATCGTTTGATAGAGCCTTTATTTTAAACCCAGATTGGTTTAATGTTTTGATAACCATTGGGTAAACTGCTGTTGCTTCCGTACCACCAGAGTAACAAAATACGTTTTTAATAGCAAGGTAGCTGGCTATTGTTTGTGCCCAAATTTGTGATAAATGACTGCGTCTAGAATTATGTGTACAAATAAAATTAATACGGATGTCTTGGTTATTATTCACCTTTGATTGTATATAATCTGCCAAAGGTTGTAATACTTCTTTTCGTGATTCAGAAATGGTATCAGGTTTTAATTGCTTAATTGTTTTTTCTATGTCTTCAAATAGCATAGGCTGTGTATTAGACTTCATTGTAAGTTGATTTTAAAAAACAGTTTGTATTATATGGCTAATATATTTTTTGATATTTAAATTAATTCTATTATTAATTAATTCATTGCAATGTTACGATTAATATTTAAACATTCAAATAAATTATATCTCAATTATGTATTAGTTTACATAAAGTTAATCTTAGAATTGTTGTCTGTTAATGGATTTATGCTTTTGTGGTAACGGTTCCGTTTATATCGCAGCTTAATTTAACGGTATTATAAATGGTTCCAAATTTTTCAATATTTTTTTTCAGCAAGTTCACGTTTAGATTTTTATCTGTAGTCTCTATTATTAATTGATAGTCTATTTGATCCATTCTTGGTGGTTTGTCTAGACGTACGCCTTGTACTGTAATGTCTGCGGAAGTGTATTCAAATTTCATTAAAACAGAAAAACGTTGTACATTTTTTAAAATACAAGCAGCAAAAGCACTTAAAAATAAATCAGCAGGACTAGCAAGTGTATCGTTAGATTGTGGTGTAGTACCAAATTGTATTGAAGTCTCTTTTATAGTGATTGAAGCGTCCTTATTGGCAAAGGATTTAGCGTTAATACCGTAGGTCATAATTGGTATACTTTATTACTAATGTTTTTAATCTAATATTTGATAATCTATATCCAGTTTGCGCAAGGCTCTTAAAGCAGATCCTGAGTTTTTGTCATCTACATCAAAATCTATAGGATCTCCTTCTAATAAGATTTCTGTAAATTGAAAGGCTTGTGCTGCATTAATATCTATTGCAATAGCTTCGATACAATTAGCAATTCCTTTTTTATCAGGTCTAATTGCGTCGCAGGATAATAGGTTTATTTTCATATTAGTAATTTACTAATTTAAAACCATATACTTTAGTAAGTACAAAGTTATTATTTATAAAACTCTATTTAGTTTTTGTAAGTGTAACTAAAGCAAAAAAAAGTTGCTAAATCTATTACATGTGTAATATTTATAGCAACTTTAATTTTAAAATTAGTTAGATTTTATTAATTGTACAATCCTTTAATTTTTTTAAGTTTTGTATCCCATAATTGTAAATCATCCTTATGCTTTTTAATGTTTTTATGCACTTCTTTAACTAATGGATTATCTGATTTTACATTTGAGAAAAATTGTAAATTATTTTCAAGTTGAATAATTTCACCTTTAATTTCATCTACTTTTTTCTGGATGTAAAAACGCTCATTGTCAATAGCGCGACTGTCATCACCAGAAGATAATTGATCTAACTTGTTTTCAAATTTTATCAACTCGGCTTCCGTTTTATTTAAGTCCAAAGATTTAAATAATCCATCAAGTGTATCATTAAAGTCGCTTTCTATTTGTCTCTTATTACGTGGCACACGACCTAAAGTTTTCCAGCTATTAATTTGTGTTTTTATAGTTGCTAAGTCCGTTTTTTGATCTCCAGAAAGTGTTAAGTTTTTAACTTCAGATAGTAAGGCTTCTTTTTGTGTAAAAGCCTCTTCCTCTTCAGCACTAGCTGCATTACGTTGTTCTTTAATACGATCAAAATAGTGGTTACAAGCACTTTTAAATTGCTTCCATATTTTATCACTATCTTTTCTAGGGACATGTCCAATACGTTTCCAATCGCCTTGAATTTTTTTCATCAACTGTGTTGTTGCCTGAAAATCTTCACTGTCTTTATTGTCTTCAGCAATTTTAATTAATTCTAGTTTTTTCTCTAGATTATCGTATTGGTCTTTTTTTAAGCTTTTATAAAATTCGTTTTTACGTCTATTAAAACCTCTTACAGCTTCTTTAAATTTAGCCCAAGTTGCTTCGTTAACTTTAACAGGTACTTTACCTGCTTTAAAAAACTCTTCTCTTAAGGCTTCAATTTCTTTAATTTTATTTTGCCAACCACTATGATTCGTGATTTTTTCACTTGCTTTTTCTTCAATAAGCGTGATTATCGCCTGTTTATTTAATAAGTTTTGCTCATAAACAGTGTCCAAATTTTTAAAGTAATCTTGACGCTTAGCGTTAATTTTTTTAGTTGCTTCTTTAAAGCGTTCCCAAATTGGTTCTCTATGTTCTCTAGCTACAGGTCCAAGTTCTTCTTTCCAAATCTTATGTAAATTTTGAAGTTCTCTAAAGGCTCTGTTGGTATTTTCATCATTAGCTAATGCTTCAGCTTGCTCGATAATTTTAGTTTTAAGCTCTAAATTATGTTCAAAATCTTTATCACGCAAATCTCTGTCTAAATGTAGTAGATCGTAAAAACGTTCTACATTAAAATGGTAGCTATTCCAAGCGTTGTTATATTTATCTCTTGGTATAGGACCAGCAGTTTTCCATTGGTCTTGTAACTCTTTAAACTTTTTGTATTTAGTGTTCATAGAGTCTTCAGCATCTTCTGTTAATGCTTTAATACCTTCTATGATGTCTAATCGATTAGTAAGATTTTGCTTGTGGTTTTGTTCAATATTTTTGTAGTGACCACTTAAGCGTTGTCTATAATCTTTATAGTTATCTTTAAAGCTTTGTTGGATAGGTGTGTGATATCTAAAGTCAATTTCATTACCACCATTACTTAAAAACTCTTCTTTTTTCTCGTCTAAAAGCTCATGAAACTGCTTGTCAAATTCTGTTTTGATGGCATCTACATGTTTTTTAATAGCTTGTACTTTTTCGTTTTTAACCAAACGCTCAAGTTCGATAACCAATTGCTCTAAATTAAGCGATTCGTAATCTTTATCTTCAATGTTGTGTCTGTCAACGTTACCTTCATCTTCAGCATCTTCTGCATTAGAATCTTCAATTTCATTTAAAACATCATCGTTATCTTCTACTTTAGAAGTTACTTCTTGTGGTGTTTCTGGTTGTACGTTTTCAGTGTTTTCTTTCGTTCCATCTGCATTTTGCAGGTTATCTAGCTCTGACATTTTTAAAATGTTTTTAGTTGATATTTATGTATTTAGCTTTTAAAGATAGTGACAAGTTGAAAAACTACCAATAATTTGTTGATTAACTCTTAGTTTAAAGATTTTTATTCCAGATTTTCCAAGATTTTTCTGCCTGAAACACTAACATGTCATAGCCATTTATAGTAGTAGCACCATGGTTTTTGCCATGTTTTAAAAAAACCGTTTGTGATGGATTATAAATTAAGTCGAATAAAACATGTTTTTTAGAAAGTCCACCATATGGAATATTTGGTGCTTCATTTACATCAGGAAACGTCCCAACAGGCGAGCAATTTATAATTATTTGATGGTCATTAATAATAGCTTCCGTTAACGTGTCATAGGTATAACTAACTGCTTTTGACTGCTGTCTTGATACAAAATGAAATTGAATGTTTAGTTGTTTTAAAACATAAGCAATTGCTTTGCTGGCTCCACCTGTACCTAAAATTAAAGCTTTTTTATGATGTTTTTTTATGTGTGGTTTGATACTTTTTTTGAAACCATAAATGTCTGTATTGTAGCCTTTAAGACGTCCTTTTTTAGTGAATTTAATAGTATTTACTGCACCAATTTTTTTTGCTTTTTTATCTAATGAATCTAAAAAGGGAATAATACTTTCTTTATAAGGGATGGTAACATTAAGACCAGATAATCCTTTGGTTGTTAGTATGTTTGATTTAAAATTTTCAATATTTTGAATGTCAAAATTTTGGTATTTAGCATCAGTAATATTTTCGTCTTTAAATTTTATTGAAAAATAGTTTTGAGAGAAAGAGTAGGAGATATCTTTACCAATTAATCCATAGTTACGCATGTGATTCCTTTGTTTTTTGTCCATATATTTCTAATGCTAATACGATTGCTATTCCTACTATGGTATAGCATAATGCGATTATAGTTTCGGTATTAAGTTCAGGTAAGTAACGTTCGTAATTTTCAATTATTTTTTGACCTCTAGAATCTACTAAAAATTCGCCTATAGATTTTGTTTTAAATATGGTATGTTTAAATGGCCATACAACACCTAAAGATCCTACTATAAAACCTATAATTGATGCTAACGTGACATTTTTATAATGTTTTAAAATGTAATTTAATACATGCGAAAAAGTTACCAAACCAACTACAGAGCCTAATGTAAAGACTGCTAGTACTTTTAACATCCTAAGACGTTCTATATTTGCAGTAAAGCTAAAATCACCAATTAGTACCTCAGAAAAAGTATCAAATAAAGCATTCACAGAGTCCACTAATAGTAAGACGTAATTGCCTAATAATATTAAGATAAATGATCCTGAAAAGCCAGGTAATGTCATTCCTGAAACACTAATTATTCCGCAGAAAAAAACAAATATCAGGTTATCATTTTCTGTAGCAGGATCTAGAAAACTAATACCTATTCCTAAAACAGCACCAATAATTAAAGCTAAATATGTTGTGGTTTTCCAATCTTTAAAATCCTTACTTATGTAATAAATCGAACCTATAATCATCCCGAAAAAGACACTCCAAACATAGAGTTGGTAGTGCGTAATAAGGTAGTCTAGGATTTTTGAAATACTAAAATAGCTTACTATCATTCCAAAAAATAGTAAACTTAAAAAACGTCCATTTATATAATGATAAAACGCTTTGAAGCGTCCTTTCAAAAGTAATTTAAAAGCAGTGCCATTTACCTTTTGTAAGGAGTGTATAAACTCTTCATAAAAACCTGCAACAAATGCCACGACACCACCAGATACACCAGGAACTTTATTAGCTGCTCCCATGCCTAATCCTTTTAAGATTAAGAATAGTTTATCTTTAAATGTGCGTGTGTTTTGCATTTAGCTTGCTTTATTACCTACTTTTTCAAGAATGAAAATAGTTAAAAAACCTGCAATCATCAATCCAATTGCTAAAACTAATTGAGCGTCTGTATTAGCGTTAATTTGAGAATAGGTTGATGGCAGTACACTTTGCTCTAAAACGGTTTTGTAGCTATCAAAATCTAAGCTGTTTTTTTGAAACACACTTAACGTTTGGTAGTCTGAAAGTCCAATAAAATCGACTACAGATCCTGAAGCGTCATCCATTACCGAAATGGTTTTTTTATAAGGCCAAACTTTATTTAACGAACCTAGAATAAAACCGGTTAGAATGGCTAGAGTTGTATTATGGTAATTTTTGAATAGCCATTTTAATACGTGGCTAAAACTAAGTAAACCAACAATTGCTCCAGTTGCAAATAGTGCTATTTTTTTTAAATCAAAGTCATGAAAAGCATCACTTAATGTTTTATATGCTCCTAAAATTACTAATATAAAACTACCAGAAATACCTGGTAAAATCATAGCGCAAATCGCTAATGCTCCAGCAATAAATAAAAAATAGGAGTTGGTATTACTAGCTAAAGATGGTAAACTAGTAATGTAAAATGCAGCTATAGTACCAATAATTAATGCTATAATGGTTTTAGCAGACCATTTATTAATTTGTTTACCAACAAAAAAGATACTAGCTATAATTAAACCAAAAAAGAACGACCATATTAAAACTGGGTGTTGTTCGATTAGGTATTTTGCTAGTCTCATAAACGAAACAAAACTGATAATAATACCTGTTAAAAGTGCTAAAAGAAAATTACCGTTTAGTTGTTTCCAAAAGGCAAAAAAACCATCATTTTTTAAGGTCTTTACTAATGATAGGTTAACACCACTTATAGTTGTAATTAACTCTTCGTAAATCCCAGAGATAAACGCAATGGTACCTCCTGATACTCCAGGAACTGCATCTGCTGCTCCCATAGCAATTCCTTTTAAACTAATAACAAGGTAATCTTTTAAGCGTCTTTGCATAATTTGAGTTTTGTTGGTAACCAAAGGTATGCAAAAATCATTTTATGTTATGATTTATGTAACTTTTTTAACGCGTTTTTAAAGGTCGTAGATTGGTAGACCATTGGAAAAATTTCTTCAATAATAAATATTAGTTCTGCATCAAAAGTTAATCCGTTTTTTAAGTGGTAGCTTCCTTTTTCAGTTTCTAATAAACCATAGTAAATACCAGCTAGTCTAAATTCAATTTCTGCATCTTCTGGGTAAAATTCTGCTGCCTGAATTAAGTTTAAGCTAGCAGCTTCAGGTTCTCCTAATTGAATTAAAATATCTGCTCTTTGTAACCAAGAGGCTAACTCATAATTTCCAAGTTCTAATGCTCGCTTATAGCCACGTTCAGATTCTTCTAAAAAGTTTAGTCTGTGGTTTATTTGTGCATATAACTTCCAATATACTGCATTGTCTGCATTAATATTAATCGCTTTATTAATATAATATAGTGCTTTTTGGTAGTTTTTTTGTTTGTTATAAAACTTAGTAATGGCTATCCAACCCTTATCAAGTAATGGATCTTCTTTTACAGTTTTATAATAATATTGTTTTGCTAAATCTATCTGACCTAGTTTTTCATGACATTGTCCTAATCTTAATAAAGCAAAAGATGTAGGGTCTTCCAATTCTAGGGTTACTGCGTAATTTTCGATTGCTTCGTTATAACGCTTTAACTTTTCTAGGACTCTACCTTTTTCAATGTAAGCACCTACAAAAGTGTCGTCAGATATAATTGCAAATTCAAAAGCACTTAAAGATTTTTCGTATTGTTTTATAGTAAAGTATTGCTTACCTAATTGGTGCCAAGCAACTTCGCAATATGGGTTTTTATCTAAATAACTATTTAAAAAGGTGATTGCTTCATCATTTTCATTTAAAAAATCGAAGCAATACATAATGTTGTATAAAGCAGAATAGTCATCCATGTCATCCTCTAGACAACGCATAAAACTCTGTTTAGCTTCTTCAAAGTTATCTAAAAATAGATATTCCATTCCTATTAAAGAATGTAGTTCTGAGGATTCTTCGGCTAAATCTAAAGCTATGTTTAAAACCTTAATAGCGTCTTGATGCTTATCATCTTTAGATAATATATTAGCTTTTTGAATGTATATTTCTTCGTTTGATGGCTCTAATACATACAAGGCATCTAGTAACTGATTCGCTTCTTTTAGCTTATTTTCAAACACATAAATTTCTACCTTAAATAATTTAAGATTAGTAGATGTAGGATGTTGCTCTAAGCCTAACTTAATAGCTTTTTTTGCTAAAGATACTTTACCTTGGTTAAGGTAATGGTGTATTATATTTTCAAATTCGTCCGAGTCAAAAAACAACACATTGTTTGTTTTTAACATCGATTCAAATCTGCTAAGCGATACTTTATTTGGTTCTTCTTGACTAAACTCCATAGGCACTGTTTAGGTGTTTCTATTGTAATAAATGTACTGTTCTATTACTTTTTAAATGGCATTTGCCACTTTTGTTTTTAACAAAGTAATCAACAATTACGGGTTTTAATGTGTTTTTGATTGATTGAAAGAGACTTACTCTTTAATTAGAGTCCGTTATTTTATTTAATAAGTCAATAATAATGCCACACCCTTTACTAATTTCTTCATTACTGATGGTTAAAGGTGGTGTTATACGTATTGCTTTAGGCTCAAACAGCAACCAAAAGAGTATTAATCCTTGATTTTTCGCTTGTAGTACTACTTGGTCAGTGATGTTTGCTGCAGTAGTTATTGCTGCTAACATTAAACCACGACCTCTAATTTCGGTAATTAAAGGATGTTTTAAGTGTTGCCTGATTAATTGTTCTTTTTCTAAAGCTTGTGACATTAAGTCACTATTTGTAACTTCTTGTAATGTGGCTAAAGCCGAAGCTGCAATTAATGGGTTACCACCAAAAGTTGTAATATGACTTAGCTTTGGTCCATCCTGAAAGGCATCCATATGCGCCTTAGACGCTGTAAATGCGCCAATTGGTAATCCGCCAGCTAATCCTTTTCCGGTAACGACTATGTCTGGAACAACATTATAATTTTGAAAACCAAATAACTTTCCTGTTCTGCCAATTCCTGGTTGTATTTCGTCTAAAATTAATAGCGCTCCAACGTCCTGACATTTTGCTTTTAATTTGGCTAAATAATCGTTAGTAGGCTCTATAAAACCAGCTCCACCTTGAATGGTTTCTACTATTACTGCAGCAGTTTTTGTAGTGATATGTTTAAAATGTGGTTGGTAATTAAACGTAATGTGACTAATATCTGGCAGTAATGGTCTAAAAGGTGCTTTTCGCTCTTCAAAGTCCATTAAACTTAAAGATCCTAAGGTATTACCATGATAGGCGTTATGGGCTGCAATAATCTGACTGCGTCCAGTAACACGTCGTTCTAATTTTATAGCACCTTCAATAGCTTCCGTACCAGAATTAACTAAATACGTAGATGTTAAAGGTTCTGGTAAGTGATCTGCTATAAATTTACATAAGTCTACTGTTGGCTTTTGGACGTATTCTCCATAAACCATAACATGCAAATATTTGTCTGCTTGTTGTTTAATGGCATTAACTACTTTTGGGTGGCTATGTCCTAATGTACATGCAGATACACCTGCAACAAAGTCTAAATAGGCTTTGTTATTGGTGTCGTAAATATAGCTTCCTTTAGCATGTGATATTTCTAGAGCTAAAGGATATGGAGACGTTTGTGCTTGGTGTTTAAAAAATCTATCCTTCATAACTCCTAATCCTGATCAGTCTTAGATTGTACTTTTTGATTAACTGTTTGTTTTTTTGAAGTTGCTTTTTGTAAAGCAGGAGTATTAGTATTTGTATTTAGAAATTTTTTAGGAACATTCCTAGAGGCTTTAGGAGCTTCGTCTTTTTTATTTAAATTTTTCTTTTCAGCTTCGTCGTCTGCTTTTTTAACACGTCCAATTAAAGCCTCTCCAAAAAACTCTTCACCTTCTTCATAGGCTTCTAGTCCTTTAATTACAGGTAGTGTAAAAGGTGGATCGTCTTTAAATAAATCTTCAACAGATTTTGGACGTTCATCATCTCGCCAATCAAAACCTCTAAGTTTTCTAGCGTTTAATGGTAAATCTTCTTCTGTGTAAAGCTTGCCTTCAAATTGTAAAAGTTTTCTAAGCTCAACAACTTCTTTTTCTTCAAAATAGATAATAATATCTGCAGATTTTGATTTTTCTATTCCAATTAACTCTTGCTTATCATTTCTACTAAAGTTAATAGATTCTGCATTTTTAAGTATATCTACTTGTTTGATTTGATTATCATCATCAAACATTCCAATTAAGCGTTTACCAGAAATTTGATTGTATGAGTCTTTACTAATCGTGTCCTTACTAATTAAAAAAGCATTATAAAAAACGATGAGTGAATCTAATTTTTCGGTTTTGGGATTTGATTTTAAATGAATCGTATCACCTGTCATTTGATTGTCCAGATTCCAGAGTATTGGTTTTCTTGCAGCCGAAAACGCATCACCTTTATTTAATCGTTTTAAATTGATTAATTGTGTTAGTCCTGTTTTATGGTCTGCGTGAATCGAATCTGCTTTTGCACTTATATCTGATTTATATACCTTACCATTGTAATAGCCTCTAGTAATACGATGTTCTGGTTTACCTGTAACCATCAAAGTGTCTGCATGCATGTATATACTATCTTTTTCTTGGATAGTTATTGCTAAAGCGCGTTTGGTAATAAACACAGAGTCTTTAGCACGATAAACTTCTGCATAATGTCCTTTAATGATACTACTATTAATAGTGTCTGTAACGATTATATTATTAGTTGCTGACGCAAAATTTAGTCTTCTGTCAAAATGTAAACTATCACCAACAATAACACGATTATCGTAGTCTATTCTTGAGTTTCGGACAAAATAGCCAGTGTCGTTTGTGGTGTCGTAAAAACCACGTTCGCTGTAAATTTTGCTACTATCACCAACTATTGTTGAAGGACCATACATGTAGGCATGACCATTATCAGAATAGTAATCCAGGGTTTTTGTGTTAAGCTCGTAATCTGGATTGACAAGTTTGACGCTATCTACAAAACGGTATTTTTTGTCATTCATATAATAACGACCAATACGACTTGTAATCGTCCCAGATGAGTCCCTTACAACTTTCCCTCCAGATTTATAATAAGATTCTTGTTTTGCTCTGTTAAAGTATAGCGTGTCAGATGTTATAGTAGATTGAGGATCTGTCAATACCACATCACCACTTGCAAATGCTAATTGTGTTTTACCAGAATACTCCACGTATTTTGACGTTAAGTTTATGGTGTCACCTTGCTTCATGTTTACATTTCCGTAGGCTTCAACAAAATCTTCTTTACCATAAAATATGGCTTTGTCGCAAAACATATCAATACCATCATGGTAAATATGGACTTGACCTTGATCACTTCGGGTTAGGATACTTGCTCCTGGAAAGTTTTCTTCGTCAATATCACCAAAAGCACCAGAGTCTTTAATCTCTATGGTTTTTTGTTGTGCTATTCCTAACTGCATTGTAAGCATTAAGAATAAAAAATATATGTGTTTATTAATTTTCAAGATGTCATGGTTTGGCACAAAAATAACGATTTAAAGTATTTAGTATTGTTTGTTAGGAATTATTTAAGATGAGAGTTGATTAATTTGTAAAAAACTCACAGATTTTTAAAACCTATGAGTTTTGATAATTGATTAAACATTTTATTATAAGATATTGAAAAGTAAAAAATATCTATAACCACCTTGATTTATTAAAACCCATGATAATAGTTTATGTGTTGTGGGTTCAAATAACAATGTCCCTAATGGGTTTTCTGGATCTTCCTTCCTGAAGTAAGCAAATACATTAACATCTTCTGTATACATTTTTTTGCCTCCAACCGTTTTTAATTGAGTTTTATCTTCATCAAAAGGCTCATAAATTTTATGGTTTTTATAAAAGCGTATAGGTTTTGCGTCAATATTATCTGCACCCAGACTATCAAGTGTTTTTTTAAAATAACTAAAAAGAGGTATAAGTTTTTTTATTCTCTTTTGTTTTCTTTCTTGTACAGTATCTTTTAAAACATAATCAAAGTAAATATACTTTTCAATAAGAGTGTCTTTTGAAATACTATCTATGTCTTTTTTGTATGAGTATCTCGCTAAATTTTCGAAAGTATTGTAATAAGCAGTTTCATCGTTTGTCCAATCTTTAGATTTATTAGATTGTGAGTAGCTGATGTTAATTAAAAATACACTAATTATAAAATATTTGAGTTTCATGGTTTTTATGTTTTATTACACAATACTATGCACTATTTTATACTTTAATGTTTAAAATATTAATTAAGTTAAAGATTTCGGACATCTTTTTTATACTGAACAGGTGTTTGATTGGTAAATTTTTTGAAAGCAGCGTAAAAGCTTGATTTAGAATTGAAACCAGACTCTAAACCTATAGATTCAATAGTATAATTATTAAAGTCTTTATTAGTAAGGGTTTCTTTAGCGTTATTTATCCTAAGCTTATTTATATAATCATTAAAATTGATTTCAGAATTTGTGTTTATTTGTTGAGAAATATAACCTTCGCTTAAACCTAATAAGTTAGATAGTAAGCTTAAATTCAAGTTTGGATTTAGATAAAGTTGTTCAGTTATAATTTTAGTTTCAATTTTATTAAATGTACTATTACTATTAATTGATTTTTTAATTTTAGTTTCCCTTTTCTTATTCGCTTTTAATTTTTTCCGTTCTATTAATAATTTTGATTTAGCTAAACCTATATATCTAATCCAGTAGATTAGGAATGATATACAAATCCACATAGGGTAGAAGATTTGATTTTTATAATTTTCATTTAATATTGAGAATATTATAGTTATAAGCCAAACTGAACAAATTAGTAATCCAATATTTAGAAGTCGCTTTAACCACAATGTTTCTGGATAGACTTTTGATTTTACAATAATGTTACTTTTTTCATAAGATTTAATCATTTTTAAAGTGAAAATTATAATGATCACATTGTAAATAATAGATAAAAAATTGAATATTTGATTTGTTATTGCATGAATTGAAATTTTTTGAGAAACGTTTGTGTTAAAATTAATTTGTAATATCAAGTTTAAGGAAAAAACAATTAGAAAGGGTAGTACTAATAGTAATTTTAGTTTTGTTTTCGCTTTTTTCTGTTTTACAAAATTAAATACATATAAATAAAATACTGGCATTATTAACCATTGCCAAGGAATAGTTGTTAATAATAAAGTAATTTTAGAATTAACTATTAAGGTGTCAATTAACCAATATTGTAGATTGCTAAGAGATAAAAATAAAACTGTTAGCGCTAAAAAATAAGTATGTTTTAAAATTTGTTTTTTTTGAAGAAATAGAATGAAACTAAAAATAATACCATGAATTACACCCGAAATTATAAGTATATTGAAGATGTTAATGTTTAAATTTTCTAAGTTCATTCGGTGAAAGTATTATTTAAATTTAAATAAAAAACCTCATAAATTTTAAAATTTATGAGGTTTTAGGCATTATGTTTTATGATTTAATTACATAAAAATAGTCTGTTTTCTGTCTGGTCCAACAGATACTATTTTAATAGGAATTTCTAATTCTTTTTCTAAAAATGCGATATAATCATTAAGTTCTTTTGGTAATTGAGAAGCTTCACTCATTTTAGTTAAGTCTTCGCTCCAACCTTTAAACTCGGTATAAATAGGTTCTACATTTTCCGGTTCTATGTTAAACGGTAAATGTTTAATAGTTTCTCCTTTATATTTATAAGCAGTTGCTACCTTTAAAGTTTCAAAACCAGATAAAACATCACTTTTCATCATCATTAATTGTGTAACACCATTAACGCGACAAGTGTATTTTAAAGCCACTAAGTCTAACCATCCACAGCGTCTAGCACGACCTGTTACTGCTCCAAACTCTTGGCCAACTCTAGCCATTTCTTCTCCATCTTTATCAAACAACTCTGTTGGAAAAGGTCCGGAACCTACACGTGTTGTATAGGCTTTAAAAATACCAAAGACTTCTTTAATTTGGTTTGGTGCAATACCTAAACCAGTACAAGCTCCTGCTGCAGTTGTATTACTTGAAGTTACAAATGGATAGGTACCAAAATCGATATCTAAAAGCGATCCTTGAGCACCTTCTGCTAAAATAGTTTTACCATCTTTAAGGGATTGATGTAAATAGGCTTCGCTATCTATAAATTGTAATTCTTTAAGTTTTTCAATAGACTCAAAAAATTCAACTTCCATTTCTTCTAGATCGTATTGTACGTCTACATTATAAAATGCAATCATAGCTTCGTGCTTATTAGCTAAAGCTCTGTATTTTTCTTTCCAGCTATCTAGTTCTAGATCACCAACTCTAATACCGTTTCTACCAGTTTTATCCATGTATGTTGGACCAATACCTTTTAAAGTAGAACCAATTTTGGCTTTACCTTTAGAGGCTTCACTAGCTGCATCTAATAAACGATGCGTCGGTAAAATTAAGTGTGCTTTTCTAGATACAATTAGTTTGGCTTTATAATCAACATCAAATTGGTCTAAACCTTCTAATTCTTTAATAAAAACAACTGGATCAACTACTACACCATTTCCAATAACATTCATAGCATCTTTATGAAAAATTCCTGAAGGTATAGTACGTAGTACGTGTTTTATTCCGTCAAATTTCAAAGTATGTCCTGCATTTGGACCACCCTGAAAACGTGCTATGATATTGTAATTTGAAGTTAAAACGTCGACAATTTTTCCTTTGCCTTCATCTCCCCATTGTAAACCAAGTAGTAAATCTACTGCCATTTTTAATTAGTTGTGTTGTTATTATTTTTTTTTTTCTATTTCCGTAAAAATATAGTGAGTGCTTAGAGATTTCGATATCAAAGACTTCTTCAATTGTTTTTTTAATTGCCTGAATTCTTGGGTCACAAAATTCTATAACTTCTCCTGTATCTTGAAGAATAACATGGTCATGTTGTTTATCAAAATAAGATTTTTCGTAATGTGCTTGATTTTTACCAAACTGGTGTTTTCTAACTAAGCCGCAATCTAGAAGCAGCTCGATAGTATTGTACAACGTAGCACGACTTACACGATACTTCTTGTTTTTCATGTTTAGATATAGGGATTCTATATCAAAATGTTCATCGTTAGAATAGATTTCTTGAAGTATAGCGTAACGTTCTGGTGTTTTTCTATGACCATTCGCTTCTAAAAAAGAAGTGAATACGTTTTTTACAATCTCTTGATTTTTTATATCTGTTTTTGCGCTCATAAATACCAAGCAAATTTACATCTTTTTTTGAGGTTGCAATCATAAAACTTAGACTTTACTTTAAGTATTATTAGACAGTTATTAACAACATTAATTTAAACCCGAGTTACCTTGTCTATACCGTTAAGTTTTTTAAGATTATCCATTAACTTTTTAAGCATGGATTTGTTACGTACAATAACATTTATTTTTCCTTTAAAGATACCGTCATCACTCTGAAAACTAATACTATTCATGTTGACGTGCATGTTGGATGAGATGACTTTAGTAATGTGATTAACCAGTCCTAAATTGTCTATTCCAGATAAAATAATCTGTGCAGCAAACTCTTGTTGTGACGAGTCTATCCATCTTGCCTGAATGATACGATAGGCGTAATTAGATTGTAAACTTATTGCATTTGGGCAATTTTTTTTATGCACTTTAATACCATCGTTTATGGTAATAAAGCCAAATACTGCGTCTCCAGGAATTGGATTACAACAATTAGCTAATTTGTAATCTAGTTTCTCTTCTTCTTTACCAAAGACTAATAGGTCATATTTATTAGTAATCTCATCTTTATTAACTTCTTCTGGAGATATAGTTTGTTTTCTGGTAATTTTATTTTTAAAGAAACTTACTAAAGCATTACTACGCGAAGCTGCATACTCTTTAAGCATCGTGTTGTCAATATTACCTGTACCGACACGATAAAATAAGTCTAAACTAGTTTTTAAATGAAAATAGCTAACCATTTCGTTAACCGATTTTTCATTAAGCGTAATTTTAAGTTGTTTTAGTTTTCGTCTTAAAATTTCTTTTCCTTCTTCTGCTATTATTTTAGTGTCTTCTTTTAATAGCGATTTAATTTTACCTCTAGCTCTTGCAGTGGTGGCATAATCTAGCCAGTTAGGATTAGGTTTTGCGTTTTCTGAAGTGATAATATCTACTTGATCACCACTACTTAATTCGTGACTTAAAGGCACCAATTTTCCGTTTACTTTGGCGCCTCTAGTTTTTTTGCCAACTTCTGTATGGATACTAAACGCAAAGTCTAAAGGTGTTGCGCCTTTTGGTAAAGATTTTAATTCTCCTTTGGGTGTAAAAACAAAAATTTCTTTAGAATACAGGTTAAGTTTAAACTGCTCTACAAAATCGACTGCATTGGTAGAGGCATTTTCTAAGGCTTCCTGCAAACGATTAATCCACATGTCTAAATTATCCTCTTTGTCTTCGGCATTTTTATATTTGTAGTGTGCTGCATAACCTTTTTCGGCTATTTCATTCATACGCTCACTACGTACTTGTACTTCTACCCATCGTCCTTTTGGTCCCATTACAGTAATGTGTAAGGCTTCATAACCAGTAGATTTTGGAGAGGATATCCAATCACGTAATCGGGTTGGGTTAGGTCTAAAATGGTCGGTTACAATGGAGTAAATTTTCCAGGCTAGAAATTTTTCGTTTTCACGATCACTTTTGTATATAATTCGAACAGCAAATTTGTCGTAAACCTCATCAAATGTAACGCCTTGTTTGTCCATTTTGCGTTTAATAGAAAATATGGATTTAGGTCGTCCTTTTATAGTGTAGTTTAAGCCTTCTTTGTCTAAGGATTTTTTTATAACATCATTAAATTCGGTTATATAAGCATCTTGTTCTTCCTTACTTTCTTTAATTTTATTAAGAATTTTGTTGTAGGTGTCAGGTGCTGTGTATTTTAATCCTAAGTCTTCTAATTCTGTTTTAATATTATATAATCCAATTCTATGCGCTAAAGGAGCATAAATGTACAGGGTTTCGGATGCTATTTTTTCTTGTTTGTCAGGACGCATACTGTCCATGGTTTGCATGTTGTGCAAACGGTCTGCTATTTTTATAATGATAACTCTAACGTCGTCATTTAAAGTCAGTAGCATTTTTCTAAAATTTTCGGCTTGTAAAGACACGTCCATGTCTTTTTCTTTGCTTAAAGACGAAATTTTTGTCAAACCATCTACAATTTTGGCTACTGTAGATCCAAATAAATCTTCAATATCTTTAACACTGTAGTTTTCGTTATCCTCAACTACATCATGCAGTAATGCAGCAGCAATAGATGTTGCATCTAGACCAATTTGTTGGGCAACAATTTTGGCAACAGCAATAGGATGGAAGATGTAGGCTTCTCCGCTTTTTCTGCGTTGTGGACGATGTGCTTCAACAGCGACATCAAATGCTTTTCGGATTAGTTTTTTGTCCTCTGTAGACAATGTGCGATAGCTAACTTTTAAAAGTTGCTTATAGGCTTTTGCAATGTCTGCATTTTCTTTTTCAATATCGATTTCTGTCATAGATTGCTCTCCTTCATTTAAAATAGAATGAATACTAAAAATACTACAAAATTATGAATGGACAACACACATTAGTCTAATTTTGATTAAAACTGAATAAGCTTTTTGTAAGATGAAAATATTGCAGTAAAAAGGCTATTGTTCTTTATAAACTTCCATTTTTAAACCCATACCATAATTGTTTAAACCAGCGTTTAAAAGATTTGAGTTATCGATGTTTTTTTTATCAAAAAGAACCCATTGTCCATTGTTTTGAAAAACACGTTTTACAAAGGTAGTTTTTTCAGAAATTTGGTCTGTAAAAGGTAATAATGGTCTAAACGTTGTCGATACTTTTACAATACCACGTCTAGTTTTAACTTCTTGATATTTTTTATTTGGAAGTAATTTTCCGTTTTTGTCTGTAAAGCCTAAAACTTGTATGGAAATGTAAATACCATCTTTTGGAATAAAAATATCAAATCCAGACACATCAAATTCAAAAACAGGTTTGGTGTCTTGCGTAGCAATAAATATTACTTTTTCGTAGGTTAAAACATCTCCAGGTTGTCCATTATTGTTCTCGTAAAACTGTACTCTAAATAACGTTGAAAAAGGACGTTTTGCTTTATTACTTTTACCTCTTTTGTCCCAATCTTTAGCTTCGGTTTTAATAGGAATTAACACTTTAGTGACATGCTTTGGCTTGTTGTCTGTGTTAGGGAAAAATACAGCAATTTCACTTTCAATAGTAGGTAACCAACATTTATAATAGTCGTCATGTGCTGTTGGCTTTAATGTAACTTCTTTGTGTTTTCCTGAAGGTTTAGCAGTAACGATAACCTCGTCTAAAAGATCAGATTGTGGTGTTAAATAAAGGGTGTCTTTTAGCGTTTTTGAAGCAAGTTTGACATCTTTATAACCTAATGCTGAAACGAAAAGCGAATCGATATTTGAATATAGCTTTTTAGTGAAGAAAAATTTACCATCGTCATCAGCAAATATTCCATTTCCATTTCCAAATGAAACTGTTGCAAACGAGACGCCATTTTTTGTAATACTATCAATAATTGTAGTTTGACTAAAACTATTAATTGTAAATAGTAATGAAAGTAAAATAATGAAATATCTAGAGTGCATACAGTCTATTTAATAATGATTAATACCAACGTTTTTTCTTCTTTTTAGACGCTTCACTTTTACGTCCTTTTTTATGTTTGCTCCCTTTTTTTGCAGATTTATGAATGATTGGTTTTGCTTTTGGATCTAGTGGATAAGGATGCTCATCTATAACATCTAATTGTAAATGAATCAGTTTTTGTATCTCTAGTAGGTAAGGTTTCTCGTCTGCACTACAAAGTGAGTATGCCATACCAGTTTGTCCAGCACGAGCAGTACGACCAATTCTGTGGACATAAGTTTCTGGGACGTTAGGAAGGTCAAAATTGACTACTGCATCTAAATTATCAATATCAATACCACGCGCAGCAACATCTGTTGCAATTAATATATTGACTTCTTTTTTCTTAAATTTATTTAAAGCTTCCTGTCTTGCAGTTTGACTTTTGTCACCATGGATACTGTCCACTTTATAACCGTTTTTAAGCAGCGTTTTTTCTAGTTTATCTACACCATATTTAGTACGTCTAAAAATAATGATGTTACCCTTAATAGTGTTTCGTAGTAAATGTAAACCTAATTCTATTTTGTCTTTTTTAGGAACAAAATATAGTAATTGATTGACATTTTTAGATGTCGAACTGTTTTGAGCAACCTCTATACGTTGTGGCTCGTTTAATATTGTACTTGCTAATTGTTCTACTTTATAAGGTATCGTTGCCGAAAATAATAGGGTTTGTTTAGTCTTAGGACATAACCTTTCAATTTTTTTGACATCATCAATAAAACCCATGTCTAGCATTAAATCTGCTTCATCTAATACCAAAGTTTGGGCATAGTCCAGATTAATAACATCTTGCTTATGTAAATCCAATAAACGTCCTGGCGTTGCAATTAAAATATCAACACCATCACGAAGTATTTCTTTTTGTGGATCGATAGACGCTCCACCAAATATTACTGCGCTTTTTAAGGTAGTGTAAGTCGCATAGGCTTCAAAATTCTCTGCAATTTGTATTGCTAGTTCACGTGTTGGACTAACAATTAATGCTTTAATTTTTCTTCCTTTTTTAGGTGCGTCTTGTTTGTCAAATAATAACTGTAAAATAGGTAATGCAAAAGCAGCTGTTTTTCCTGTACCAGTTTGGGCAGAGACAATAACATCTTTTTTGTTAAGTACTACAGGAATTGTTTTTTCTTGTACCAACGTTGGGTTGTCGTATCCTTTTTCGGCAATTGCGCGTAAAATAGGTCTATTTAGTTGTAAGTCTTTAAATGACATGAATTAAGATTTGCTACAAAGGTAGTTTTTTCCAAGCATTTAATAAGGCTTAATATTTTTTTACACAACCGTGAGTCTTTACTTTTCTAGGACTTGAATAGTGTAGGAGGAGATAATATCATTTTTAAATTTTAAGTGCACATCAAAAATGCCTTCATTTTTAAATGTACTAGCTAATGTTATCTGACCATTATCTTGTTTTGTGTATTCTAAATCACGAGTAATTTCATTAAAACCAGAATATTCTATTAATGTGACATCCTTGATATTAATATCATCTGGAATTTTAAACCTAAAATTTATAACGTCGTTTCTTTTTATGGTTGTATTTAAATTTGAAGGGTAAATAGGAGTGATTTGATGTGTAAACGTTTTACCATAAACCATTGGAGATGCTTGATAATCATTTGATATTAAAGTACTATCCAGTAACCATTTTTTGTTAATTGGATAATGGTTTTTGGCAAATAGAATGGGTTCAGTTAAAAAGTAGCCTAAATTATAGTCTTTTATAAAGACATCATTTATAAAATAACCACTAGACCAAGTAGCATCGCATAAATACCATTTGTCGTTTAACTTAACTGCATTCCAAGAATGGTTAACTAACTGTAAGGTATCTACATTAGTGGTTGTGGAACGTCCATAACCATTAATTATTTTACATTCTATATTAGCCAAAAAGCATAACTCTTTAATTAAATAGGCATAACCTGTACACATGGTTTTATTTTGCTTTAATAGTTTTTTTATGGCTTTATTTTTATAAGAATTATTCCAATTTACATAGCCAATACTATCGTTTTTAAATTTTTTTCTGTTTTTACTAACCTTACTATCTTGTACTAAATCACCTTTAATATTACTGCAAACCCAAGTGTATATTGCTCTAAATTTTTCTGCTTCAGTAGGTAAATTAAAAGTCAAATTATGAGCAAGTAAGGGAAGGTTTTTTAAATCTAAGTTGCTATGACGTTTAGCAATATTATCAGCTTTGGTAAAATTGATGTCATCAAAATCGGTAATTTGAGCTGTTACTATCGTGCAAATCAAAAAACAAAAAAGTAGGCTTATTTTTTTCATTTTAAAACACTTTATTTTTTAGACGAATAAACCGATTTGACAGCAACTTTACCCATCATAATATATGAATCGTTACTTAAGCTTACATTTAAAAGTACGTTAGACATGCTATCTGGATTTTGAATAACCATCTTTTTAGACTCATAACCAACATAGCTAAACACTAAAATATCACCTTCTTTTAACTTTTGAGGAAAAATAAACTGTCCATCAAAATCTGTTGTAACACCTACAATTGTGCCTTGCAAAACAACGTTTGCGCTTGGAAGTGGTAAACCATCGTTGTCATAAACAGTTCCTTTTACAGTAATATTAGCTTGATTTTGATTGATTTTTATTTTAGATGTCTTGACTCTAGATAGATTGTCTTGTGCTTTTGCAGTTGTTAAAGCGAATAGGGCTAAACAAGCTAATCCAATTGCACTTATAAAACTAAGTTTACTTTTTTTAGCTTTAACAGGAAGTGTTGTTAGCTGTGTGTTTTTAAATCTTCCGCAGACGTTAGTGGTTTGTTTAGTGTTAAAGTAAAGACCGATGTCTTCAGTAGTCATTTTAGTAAAATCGATAACCTCTTTTGTGCAAGCGTTACAAAAACCACCTTGAGGTGTAGGCGTAAACTGATTATAATTTTGATTGCAAGGCGTCGTGATGTTTAAATTTATTTGATTTTTCATGATATATAGGTTTAATACATTATTACATAACAAACCTATGGTAACAATAGAAGTAATAAAACCGACACTTAGTTAATCCTCCTTTTGGGTGAGTAAACCATGTCTTTTACAGAGGAAGCAAAATTGTAGATGGTTGATTATTGACACATTTTAGCAGTAATACCTAATTGATCAGCTAGCTTTTTGCGACGTAAAGTAACATTTTGAGGTTTAGTTTTTAAAAACTTAATAGGTAATGTTGAGTGCATTGTAATAGCATCAAAAGTGGATTTATGCTCAAAAAAACATTCGCTATTATAAATGGTATTGTTATAAGTAAATTCAAACGCGATAACGTACAAGTAGGTTTCAATAGTTTTTTTTGATCCTCCATTAAACGTGGAGTTACTATGCGAATAATCATCCACACGCTTATTTATAACTTTAGCAGTTGTATAGCTACCGTATTTTTTTATTTCGGCTTGCTCATAATAATACATAAAACTAGAAGGTAAAGTATATAGCATAAAGGCTAAGCTAAGCACAATAAAAAGGCCTCCAAATAGTATAAATCCTAAGCCATTTTCAACTTTAAAGCCTATAAAAGCAAAAAAACACCAAATAAAATTATAGCAAAACCAATACCTAAAATCCCGAAGTGTGGTTTAAAGGCTTGCTTAATAAAACGTATTTGGTCAGATACAGTCGTTTTCAATGCATAGTTTTAAATTGCTTAAGCAAGTTAATTAAAAACAGATTTATATTTAGACGTTGCATTTATTAAATTAGCAGATAACGATTTTAACCATAGTAATTGGTTACTTATTAAATGCGCTTCTTGAAGATCTAATAAGGTGTTAGTATCAATCTCAGTCTGACCTGCTTGTATGTCTATATCTCGTTTTTCAGAAAGATTAGCATATTTGTTTTGTAACGTTTGATGTGCTTTATTTACATCATCTACTTCTGTAAAAGGAATGGTTTTATCTTGTTCTAATTTTAAAATCACATGTTTTAAAGTGTCTGTAATACCATCGATAATGGTATCAAATTCTTCTGAAGCAGATGTTGTTTTATGATTTAAAATATAACTACCAATAGACGCTACAGCAGATAATATGGTATGATTTAAAGTAACGATATCGTAAATTAAAACCGACTCTTTTTGTTTAGATTTTGGATCTTGCGTTAATCTTTGAAAGGCTGCGTTTAGATTACTCATAGCTAGAAAGGCTTCTTTTCTAGAAATTTTATAATCCAAGTTTTTAGCTTCTTTATTATGGTATAACTGTTTAGTAGCCTTTAAATAATTACTGTTAGATGTAATGGCATTAACTATAACTGCATCTAAATTTTTATATTCCCAACTTGGAAACAATAGGTAATTAGCCAAAACAGCAATGGTTGCTCCAATCACAGTATCAATAACTCTGTATTGGATGACATCAAATGCATTTGGATCAATTAAAGCATATACAAAAACAATATTAAGTGTAATAAATGCAGCTCCAGCTTTATAACTTTGTTGGATTAGCGAAAATGCAAAGGTTAATGATATTACAGCTAATACCATATATACTATGGTGTTTTGAGTAATTAATACAACAGTTGTTGCTATAATTGCTCCAATAATAGTCCCTATAATTCGGTTTTTAGAGCGCTCTTTAGTTAAACCATAATTAGGTCTCATAATAACCACAATGGTTAATACAATCCAATAGGCGTTTTTTAAATCAAAAAGACTTCCTAATAAAAAACCAAATACCATAGCTAAACTCACCCTAAACGCATGTCGTAACATGGGTGATTTTAAGCTAAAATGTTGCCATAAAATGTTTAGTCTATAATCCTGAGAGGTTAAAAACTGTTTAGAATCCTGTGTTTTCAAAGACGCTTTAGTGTTGTCTTTAACTTTACTTAAAACGCGTCTAATTGCTTTAACTTCTTGCAATAATTGTTTTTGGTAGTCTTGAAGATTTCTTAGTGTTATAGCACCTTCTCTAGCTTTTGGTAAGGTGATTTCTGTTACATAATCTTCAATAGCACTATTGGTTTTATCTGTTATTTTAGAAATGGAATCAAAGTCAGGAAGTGTTTCTTTTTTAATTAAAAGTTCTGATAAAGTAATAAGGAGATTTCCTAGTGCTTTATTTAAATCTTTAAAAGGTGTTAAGTATGATTTTTGAAGACCAAATAACGTATCTATTTTAGAATAATCTAAGGTATTTGCTAATGCTAATTCAAAAATATCAACAAGCGATATAAAAATTAAAAGGCGTCTCTCATTAGAGTAGGAGCGTCCAGAACGTTTTCGGCCTTCCAATAGTAGTTCTCTTAAAGTTTCATGCTTTTCACTTATTTGTGTTTGTAGGATAAGTGCTTTTTTAGCATATTTTTCTCGTTTATTGGATTTAGTTAAAAGTTTACCTCTAATTTTTAAATACTGACCAGTTAAAGCTAAGGTGTCTGATAGTAATTGGTCGTCATCTTTTTTAGGTGCAATCCATTTAGAAAACAGTGACACAAATAAATACCATAAACCTCCAAGACCCATTAAGCCAACATGTAAAAAAATAGCTGCAGGATCTGGTTTACTAATGGCTAAAGCTAAAACAATAGATAATAGTCCAGAAAACGATATTAAAGAGGCTCTAAATCCATAGACAGATATTAAACTAATTGCAAAGCTTAACACTGCAATAGCAAGTATTAATAAGATAAAAACAGGTTTAGTAATAAAAATAATAAACGTCACTAACATGGTTAGTACTATACTAATTAGTATCCCATTAATTTTACGTCTTAAACTACCAGGAACATCACTTGGCGCATTCAAAAAAGCACCAACAGCTATGGAAGGTGCATAGACAAATAAGTCTATAGCACTAAAGATCACTAAAGGTAATACAGCAGCAATGGTAAGCACAACGCCTCTGTAAAAGCTTGAGCCTTTAAGGAACAATTCGATTGTTTTTAACTGTGTCTTTAGCTTGTTTTGCATTTAAGCAAAGGTAGTTTTTAATGTGAATTGGCTAGATTAATCTTGTGTTAATTATAATTGAAGCAATCCAAAGTCCTTTAATTTTTGCATCTGTTTAGAAAACCAAAAGAGTTCAAAATCTTCAAATTGGGACTCAAAATCTTTTTTTAATGCTGAAAATGAAAGCGCTTGTCCTGTGGTTGGTTTTAAGGTTTCAAGCGTATCTAGCAACCATTCGCCTTCAGGCTTATTGACTGTAATTTGAAGTCGATCCGTTTTATCATGAAACGTTAGCTCCAGCAATTCATTTACAAATCCTTTTTTAGTTTTTGTGTATTCTCTAACTAAAGGTAAATGACCTAACCACACTATTTTGGCAGTTGGCTTAGTTGTTAAGCTAGCTGGTGTGTTTAAGCAATCCTCGATGTAATAAGGTGTAATTGTACTTTGCGGAATGTCAAAATCAAACCATTCTTGTAAGTCCATGTCAAAACCAATACCATGCATAAAATTAAATAACGATTTTTTTAAACCGAAGCTAAATTGGTTATGGTCAATGCCAGTTTTGTCCGTAAAATCAATATCATTATTTGCAAATGTAATAGACTTGTAGTTTGGTGTAACACCATAATCTGATGGATTTAACCCAATAGGACTATGTGCTGTTAACGCAAATTGATGCCAAAATCCAGATTGTATAATACCTAACTCAAATAATTGTCTAACCATCTCTAAACTATCAACAGTTTCTTGTACTGTTTGTGTAGGATAACCATACATTAAATAGGAGTGAACCATAATATTAGCTTGTGTAAAGTTACGCGTGACTTGCGCAACTTGCTCCACAGTTACACCTTTATCAATTAGCTTTAATAGTCTGTCTGATGCCACTTCTAAACCTCCTGAGACTGCAATACAACCTGAGGCTTTTAGTAAGTAACATAAATCTTGTGTAAAGTTTTTTTCAAACCTGATGTTGGTCCACCATGTAACGGTTAATTGACGCTTTAATATTTCTAAAGCTAAGGCTTTCATTAATGCAGGAGGAGCAGCTTCATCAACAAAATGAAATCCGTTTTCTCCTGTTTGTGCAATTAGCTGTTCCATTCTGTCTACTAAAAGTGCAGCAGCAATGGGTTCGTAAATCTTGATATAATCTAAAGAGATGTCGCAAAACGTACATTTTCCCCAATAACAACCATGAGCCATAGTTAGTTTGTTCCAACGTCCATCACTCCATAAACTGTGCATTGGATTAGCAATTTCAATAACCGAAATGTAATCTTCTAATAATAAATCTGAGTAATCTGGCGTGCCAACTTGCAATTGTTTGTAATCTGGACGTGTGGTGTTGTTTTTATAAACAACTTTTCCATCTTCTAAAAGGAAGGTGCGTTTGTATTGTTTTTCTTTACTATTGTGACCAACGTGTATTGTAGTACTTCGACTGCGCTCAGCATGATTGGTGTTATTGCTATTTTGGTCTTTGTTTTCTATATTGTTTTGTAAATCAGTTCCGGCAGTACCTTTATTGTTGTGAGGTTGACATACATTTTGATATAATAACTCAATTGGCAGCTCACCATCATCTAAGGTAATAAAGTCAAAAAAGTCAAAAACACGAGTGTCTGTGACTTGACGTAATTCGGTATTAGGAAAACCTCCACCAATTGCTATTTTAATTTCAGGATAATTGGCTTTTATAAATTGTGCGCATCTAAACGCGCTGTATAAATTCCCTGGAAAGGGAACCGAAAAACAAATTAACTTTGGTTGTACCGTTTTTAGTTTGTCTTCTAAAATGGCTAGCGTTAGATTGTCTATAAATGTTGGTTTATTTTGCAAGCTATCGTATAGCTCGTCAAACGCATTGGCACTTTGTCCTAAACGCTCAGCATATCTGCTAAAACCAAAATTAGGATCGATACACTCTATAATAAAATCCGATAAATCCTCAAGGTATAAGGTTGCTAAATGCTTGGCTTTATCTTGCATTCCCATTTCGCCAAAAGCCCAATCCATATCTTCTAGTTGTTCAAATCTAGACGCTTGTGGTAGAAAATTTGTGGTGCATATTTGTCTTGCTAAGGTTTGATTTTTACCTTGAAGAAACAAAATTATAGCATCTAAAGGCTGTAAATAATCCGCTTTTAACGTGTAAATACGTTGACAGTTTTCGGTTGAAATAGAATCGTTTTCTATTGCTAAATCAAAAAGTTTTTCAAATGTTTTTTTACTGAATAATTCTAAAATCACCTCAATCCCTAAATCCATCTGAAAGGCAGAAACACCTATCGTATTTAAAAATCCTTTTAAATAGGCAGTTGCAGGATAAGGTGTGTTTAATTGCGTAAAAGGAGGCGTTATTAGTAAAAGATCTTTCAAAAAAATGGCTTTAAAAATAGATTGCAGCAAAGATAAGTTAATGTAGCTTATCGGTTTTGTGTTCTATTAGTTTTTTATAAAAGCAGCTAGTTTTTGACGTTTTTTAAGTGGAATTGCATCATTATGTACAATTAAAGCTAATTGAGATTGGTCTTTTTGTTTCGCAAAAAGCAAGGTGAATAATTGCGCTGTGGTTAAGCTCTTTGTTGCAGCTTGTACCAAAATCATTTTATCTCCAGGTTTTATCAAGCCTTCTTCTAAAACACGAACGTAAGTTCCTGGTCGTGCATGCTTAATAAATTGTTTAAGAATTGTTTGCGTACCAAAACGGATGCCTAATTTAAAACAAGGTTCTCTGGGTTGCGTGACTTGTACTAAAGCAGTGCCAATTTTGTAAATATCACCAACAGTTATTTTAGTTTCGTCTAGACCTTTAACGGTTAGATTTTCGCCAAAAATCCCAAAATTAAAATCTAAATTTGGATATAAGTTTTGCCAATAAGCATAATGGTCTTCCGAAAATAAATAACACGCTTTAAAAATGCCACCATGGTGTTTGCGATCAGAGACCTCGTCACCTTTAACGTCTTCTTTTTCTAGATATATGCCTGTAGGCGTTGGGTTTTTATAAATTCCTGTGGTTTGTGTTTTTCCATTCCAGACAATGGTTGTTGGTTTTGCTATGTTGGTAGACGTGATTTCCATAAACTTTAATTACTATTAAAATACCAAAAAGGGATATTTAAAAGTGTTGTTTTAATAAACGTACTATCCTTTTTAACCAGTCTATTTATAGTTAACACGTGTTTACCTTCTGTAATAGTTTTTAAAGATAAAACGGTTTCAAAACCCTGTTGGTTATTATTGTGTTTAGCATAAATAAAGTCAGGATTATCATAGTTTAAACTGTCTATTTTAAAACTATAAATATTAGATAGCGTATGCATGTAATCTGCTTTAAGACGGTCTCGACTGTTTTTTGCAATCATTTGATTGGTAGAGGTAAAAATATCCGATTTTAAGCCACGTTTATCCTGTTCTGGTTTAAGGGATTTATTGTACTCAAAAATAACGTCTTCAATGTCATTTTGGTATTCTAAAAATACAGGTAAATAGTTGGTGTTTATTATTTTAGAAGGAATAGAAGCATCTGAAATAAATACGCCTTTTTCTGTGATATTTTCGTCATAATTACTGGCATTAGCAGTAAAACTATTGGAGTCATCCACTGCTGAAAAATAGTTGGAACGATTATAATTATAGGAAGCTAATAGCATTATAACAAAATAAATAGGAATTAAAGTGAAACTTAGTCGTTTGCCAAAACGATTATCCAAAAAATTATGTACTAATGGACGATATAAAAACGACAACGTTAAATAGCTAAATACCCAATAAAACGGAAAGTAAATTTTAGCCAACCATTTGTTTTTTTTAAGATAGCCTTGTGTGATAAAATCTAAAAAAGTAAGCAGCATGCCTATAAGCACAAAAAATAGTAATATCAAGCCAATTGTAAATAACAAAACGTGGTGACTCTCGTGATTATGTAGAAACAGAAATGCAATTGTGACAATACTTCCAATAACAATAAATACGGATAGTATATAAAAAATCAGCAGGAATGACACTGCAAAAAGGATACTGCAATAATCCTCTAGTTTTGCGATATACTTATCAAAAGAACCTACTTTTTTACGTAAATAACGGTCAAATTTAGGTCTGTAATTTAATTTTTTATAGTCTATATCTCCTGAGACGTAACGTAATCCTAAGGCACCAATCCATAAGCCTCTTAGTATAACATGAAGTAATAATGTAAATAGTAAAATGGAACAAGAGATAAGCGCAATCATTAAGATTGTGGTTAAGTACGAGTTGCTTTCGTTTTGAGAAATATTAAAATATAATTCTAAGGGTTCAAAAGCTTGTGATAATCCGTAAATAGAAAACCCAGAAATAATTAATTCTAACTGCCAACTTTCTTGTTGTAGTTTGTCTAGCCAAGCTTTAAAAGCTTTGGATCTGTAATTATTTTGCATGGTATTACTCTGGTTGGTTTTTGTAAATATAGAGTAAATATTGAAAAACTACTTTTCGTTATTTAAAATAGTAGCAACTGCTTGTTTGTATTTTACAGGATTACTAGCTTTTTTAATGGCTTTATAAGTTTTTTGAGGATTAGAAAACGACTGCGAGAAAAATTCCCAAAAGCCTAACATTTTCATTTTTATTGGTGTTGGACCAGAAAGGTAGTCGTCGTACTGTTGGTAAATCGTATCATGAAACTGACTAAAAATCTCCCAACGGTCTTTAGGATATGTTGTGGTGTTATTTTTAATCATACTTGGTAAAAACGGGTCTGCAATTAGTCCACGACCAATCATAAAATGATCAATACTAGGGAAGCGTAAGCGTGCTTCCATAGTTTTAAAAGCGTCTACAGACGTAATATCACCATTGTAATATAACTTGTGTTTTGTACCAGTAATACAACGCTCAAACGCTTCCAAATCTACTGGTCCTTTATATAATTGCTTGCCAATTCTGGCATGTATTGCAATATTTTTAAGTGGATAACTATCTAGGATAGGGAAGGTGTCTAAAATTTCGGCAGCATGTTCATAACCCATTCTCATTTTCATGGAAACCGTTATGTCGCTCTCGTTATGTGCACGTTTTAAAATCTCGTCAATTTTTGTTGGATTACAAATTAACCCAGAACCCATTCCAGATTTAGTAACCATTGGATAAGGACAGCCTAAATTCCAGTTTAACTCTTTATAACCTAAACTTTGGACATAATCTACGACAAACATAAACTCGTCAGCATCATTTGTCATGACTTGCGGAATCACATTTAAAGTCGTGTTATTTTCCGGTTGTAAATCTAATTGATACGATTGCTTAATTTTTAGCTTTCCGTTAAGTCTAATATAAGGTGCGTAAAACGTATCGATACCACCAAAATAATGATGAAACGCGTTACGGAATCTAAAATCCGTAAAACCTTGTAAAGGAGAAGAGAGTAATGTAATTGACATTTAAATGTAAAACAGGTAATATTAATTAGGCAAATATACCTTCAATTAATTAGAATTTAGCGGTTTTAAAAAAACCTAAGAATAGAATTAAATTTTGACCTTTAAAAATCAGTTAAAATTACTCAACATCAGGTAGTTTGTAGCTTTTGTAAGCACCTAAAATCCCGAATAAAGATAAAATTAAAACCACACCTTCAATAGATATTGACGATACTAAAGCACTTAAACCACCAGTAAATAATAAAATTATACCAATAACAGTATTACTAACAGAAACGTAGTCTGTACGTTGGTTGCCTTTAGCCATATCTACAATGTAAGTTTTACGACCTAGTCGGACGCCTCCATGAGCAATTCCTAAAATAAAAAAAGCTACAGGATATAACCAAACTAGACTTCTAACAGTATCAAAATAGGTAATTATAAAAAATAAGATAATCCCTAAACCTGATGCAATTAATACAGCAATTGCCATCACATTTTTACTGGATTTGTCAGCTAGTTTTCCCCAAGTTGGCGAGCTTACAATGGATGCGATTCCTTTGGCTATAATAAACAATCCAAGCAAATAAACTTCCTTTCCAATGTATTTTTGCGCTAATAATATGTAGTAAGGTGCTGTTAAAGCAGAACATAATAATAGCGATCGTGCGATTACAAAATCTCTAAAATGCGCATCTTTTTTTAATAGTTTTAATTTTGAAATAAAAGACGTTTTGTCGTTGTCCGAAGCATTAGTATCTTCCGGAAACTCCTTAATTCTAGAATAAATTACAGCAGCAATTAACCACATTGCCGAAGCAAAAAAGATTAAATAGCTATAAAAGGTAATGGTTTGTTCGCTTTTAGATTGATATAAAATAAACAATCCAGCAGCAAGTACTAAGATTCCAGAAACAGATACAGTGTAACCTTTAAGTTTTCCACGTCTTGTTTTAGGAATGGTTTTTCCAGTCACATCTTTTGACGATAACGAGCAAATACTTCTGGACAAACTAAATATTATAACAGCGATTATAATTAGCCATCCAGCAGTAGTGCCTTCAAAATTTAAAGCTATAAAACCAATAGACGCAATTGCTAAAAATTGTAAAAAGGAACCAAAAACCCAAATCCACTTTCTAACAGGTTGCTTTTTGACATATTTTGATAAAAATACTTGCGGAACCATAGAGCCTGATTCTCTAATAGGTACAATTAAACTAATTAAATATACAGGCGCACTAACATAACTCATCAACCATGTTAAGACCGTTTTTGGATTGCTTAATGTGTCTCCTAATTTGGTAAACACACTACTAAAAATCAGTAAAAAATAGTTTTTTGGTACAGCGTCACAAGCTTGCTCAGTAATGTCTTTACAAACACGTTCTTCCGTTTCGTTGTTTAAAAAGCGATATAGTTTTTCGGTTATGGACAAAAGGTTACTTGCTAAATTGAATTAATAATAATACCACAATAGCTATAATTAAAAAGATAATTACCGTGTCTTTAAATTTGCTAGAGGTATCTGATATAATATGACCACTAGTTGTTTTAATAGGATCAGTATCTAAGGTTTCCATGTCTGGGAAATCTGTTAAAATCGTGTGTGGTCTTCCGTCGTAAAAATTAGGATTTTGTTCTAAATTTTCGACTATAATTTTACTTTCATATAGACCAACATCCAATTGTTCTCTAACGGTTTTAATAGCTTGAAGCTTTTTACCTTTAGATAATAAATTTAGGATGTTGGCCTTATTGATTTCAATACTGTTTATAACAATAGTCATTAGTATTCAGTTGCAGCTTTTAAAGCTTCTAAACCACCAACAACAGGTAATGTTAGTGTTGTTTTGTCTAAATCTACTGTTAACTCAGTACCAGGTTTTGGATGGATTGTAAAGTCTTTATCGCTAGAAAAGATAATTAATCCTATTTGCTGACCAGCTTTAATAATTTGATCATCTGGTTGTAATTTAAACGTTAAATCATAAAATTGACCAGGTTTTAAAGGTTCACTTTCTGTTAACGACTTATAGTTTTGAGGATCAGCCCAACCACGTGTAATAATATTATCGGTTAATACTTTGGCGTCGTCTGTATATGGTAACGAGACTAACCAAACCGATAAATTAGCAGCAGGTTTACTACTAGATAAGCTTATGCTAATAGTACTTTCTCCAGATAAGTGTAAATCTTGTTTTAAAGTTGGTGTTGCGTATAATAATCTGTGTGTCGAGTTTGATGCTTGCGCATGGTCTTTCCCAGAAATGGTAAAATCGTCTACTAACGTTTCTGTTTTTTGACGTTTGCTAGCTTTTGTAGTTAGCATTCCCATTTGGTTTCCACCTTTATTTAAAAATAAAGTCACGTCTTTAGCCTCTGGATTTGGATAAGCATCATAAGCAGTTGGTTGATCACGTTTATCGTTTTCTCTAACAATCCAAGCTTGTTTATCGTTTTCTACACCATTTTCTACACCATGTAAATAGCGCGTAAACCAACGGTTCATCATAGTCATTGGTGGTGGTCCACCATGTCCATTTTGGTGGTAGTAAATTTGGGTTGGTAATCCCATTGCTTTAGCCTTTTGGTAAATACGGTTACTATGTTCTGGCATCACATTCCAGTCGTTAAAACCATGAGACATTAATAATGCAGCTTTCATACCATCCATTTGGTTTAGGTAATCACGATCATTCCAGAAGTCGTTTAAATCTCCTGTTTTTCTGTCCATTCCGTTAGCCATTTCGGTATCTCTAACCGTTTTGTTGTTGTAAGGACGTTTGCTCTCGTCACCACTATGTATAAAATCGTATAGTACATCAATATCTTCACCTAAATAACCTCCAGGATGACGCACTAAACCGTTAGATCTGTAGTAGTGATATGATGAGGTATTAGGTGCAATTGGGATAATAGCCTCTAAACCTTCCACTCCAGTTGTCGCAGCAGCTAAAGGTAATGTACCATTGTACGACGTCCCTGTCATACCAACTTTTCCTGTTGACCAGAAGGCTTTAACCTCTTCATCACCATCAGGTGTTGTGTATCCTTTAACACGACCATTTAACCAGTCAATAACTGCTTTAGGTGCTAACGCTTCGTTTGGTCCACCAACGGTTGGACTACCTTGTGATAATCCTGTACCTGGAGACGACGAGTGTACAACAATATAACCACGAGGTACCCATTTAGAGATATGCGAATTTGATATAATTGGACGCTCTCCTAAACGTTTTACCTCAGGATGTGCACGCTCTTGTGTTGGTAACTCACCTAACTCATGCTCTACATTCCACATAATACCAGGAACATCTGGTGCAACTCCAGCAAAATAAGGACTAGTTACATAAATTACAGGTAATTTTAAACCTTCAGTATCTGTTTGTTTTGGTCTAGTTACAGATACGTGTACACGATCTAAGGTGTCGTCTCCATCTGTATTAAATGTAGTTTGTACCCAAAGGTCATGTCTTATGTAATCTTTGTAGTTGCTAAATCCTTCGACAATTTGCGCTTCTCCATTTTCAAAAACAGGAACCGTTTTGTCTTGTGCAAAACCCATTGTAGCCACTAAAAATAGTGCTGCGAAAAGCCTTGACGTCATGCTTAATGTTGTCATAATAACTGGTTGTAAAGTTTGTTGGTTACAAGTTAGTTATTTTTTATAACACCTAAAGCGCTTAAATGTTAAGGGAATTGTAAATGTTTTAAAGCTGAATTTTGGGTGTTTGTAATAGTGGAATGTTATAAAACCCAATGCTATCCTAAGGTTTTAGCATCTTTTTTTTGACTCTAGATTGAATGTCTTTAAAAATTAAATAACTTAACACGCTAAGTATAACTACTAATCCAATGGATTTATAAGTGTTATCTTTTTTAGGGAATCCATTTATGGCTAAATCAATTAAGGTTGCTAAAACAAGGACTATGTATAGTACTAATCTTGGAGTGGTGCGTTTTATATTGGTTAACTTTTTAATGCTGAGTAGTATTGCACTTTTAATTATTAAGCGGAAAGGTCACACCAACAGCAATTGCGCCAGCAAATTGTTTAACCGAAGGTTGAAAAAAATAGGTAAAGCCTAAATCTACATTGTTGTTTTTTCCTAGTTCTAAACCAAACGCTAACGGAATATGATAAATAATACCACCTTTGTCTACAAAATCAAAAGCAGTTAAGGTTTTAAAAGATCCTATGGATGTTCCGATACCTAGCTCTAGATAAGGCGCAACCCACGGAATTGGTGCACGTAATCTGGCTTTACCACCAAGTAAAAGTGCTTTAGTTTCGGAAACCTCAAAGGTAGGATTGTTGTTTAAATCCTTACCATTAGAGTTTGTAATCATTAAACCAGCGTAAGGTCTTAGCTCTAACCAAGATTTTACTTTAAGTACTAATTCTGTTTGTGCAAAAACACCTTTATCTGCTACGTCTGTAATACTGTTATAAGGTGCAGAAATACCATAACCTAATTGTACATTTAATGATTTGTCTTTGGTTATCTGTGCTTGAGTAACCATTGCAGTTAATACAAGTAGCACTAAGGTAAAGGTGTTTTTCATTTTTGGATTGGGTGGTTTTTTATTATTGTTTTTGCTAATAAAAAATAGATTGACGCAGCGTATTTGGTGATTTATTGTGTGGTTGAGCAACCAATTTAGTAAATACAAACTATACAGAAATTTGAGTGGATTTAAGTAAGACATTTATAAATCACAATAAATTATACATGGCGTTGTCCTATGTTATTATTCCTTTATAAATTTTAATGTATTTCCGTTCTCAAATCTTAAGAAATATAATCCATTTTTAAAGTTGCTTATATCAATCTTTTCGTCATTTATTATTTTACCCTTAACAACTTCTTGTCCTAAGGTGTTTAAAATGCTAAATGTTTCAATTTTTTCTAAATTAGAAATAATTATAAAATCGCTAGAAGGATTTGGAAATAATTGTATGTTTTTATTTTCAACAAAATCATCTAAAGATAGTGTAGAATTTGAAATTGAAACTTCAAAAATAAAATTAATTGTCGCAAATTCTACGCCATCTTGAAAGGCGCTTCCACCTGTATAACCACCACTAAAATCAGCTAAAACATTCATTGCGTTATCAACAGTAAATTCAAAAGTATATTGATTGTTTTGTGTTAACGCTAAAGTATTAGTTATGTTAATTCTAATTGGGTCTCCAATATTATTTATAGTGATTGAAGGGTGGGATTGGGAGTAAATAGGTGTGCCACTAACAGAATTTCCACTATACACATTGAGTGTTCCAGCAGAAACCGTACCTGTTTCATTTGAAACAAATTGAACATATTCTAAGTCTCCATCGCATTCAGAAGTAAAACCTTGTCCCCAAAGAAACGAAGCTCCAGCGCTTGATTCAACATCAGATCCGTTACCAATATCGCTTATTTGACATTGAGAAATAGCTGTTTGTGATAAAAATAAAACACTAATTATTAGATAGATTTTGATTGTTTTGTAAAGTTGTTTCATAGATTAAATTATATTTATTATTTGGGTTTAATGTTTGCTAGCGACGGTCTTGTGTTCGCTTAGTTGCGTTTTTCAGCAGCGAATGTAGTAATTACAAAACGAATAAAAAAATCGTGAGGATTTATGGAAGTAAGTAATGAGATGCACTTGATAATACAGGTAGTTTTACAACGTTTTTATTTTTCAAAATAATTTAAAACTTTGTATTCAATTGTTGTGTTTGTGGCATTAATAATTTCAATGCGCATGCCACGAAAACCAATAATTTTATTCTCTGATAAATCATACTGCACTTCTTGCTTAAAAGAAGGTCTTGCATAATCATTTATGTATTCTCGATAAATAAATTTAAGTGCATTACCAACACGACCATTATAAATGAATTCTTCTTTAAAGTAATCTTTATGCTTTGTTCTTACTTTAATGTGATTGTAGTCTATTTGTTCTTTTGGTTTTATTAAGGTTAGTTCATTATAATTAGTTCCGGTTGAGTAAATGCCATCAATAATGCTTTTAAAGTAAATCAATGGATTTTCCCCATTTCTAGGAATAGCAACGCCAAATTCTGAATTAGAAGCACTACTATAAAAATCATAATCTCTGGTATTATACTGCATGATAAAGATTGTACCTTTTTCAATTACTTTTAAAACGCCATCAGGTTTAATATTAAATGTTTTTACTATTTCAATAGCATCATTTTGAAACCCTTTTTCTCTATAAGCAACAAAGCTTCCAATTTCTGAGCTTTTAATTTTATTTAATTCTGGCAGCAGTTTTGTATACGTTTCAGGTGCGACGATATTTTTTTTAACTCCAGCACATGATATAAACATCATTGAAAAAAAGAAAAGTAATAATCTTGTATTCATATTATATTTTAAAAGTATCACAACGTGATTGTATTATGGTCTTTTATGTGTTTGAGAATGTAATTTAATAAATTAAAACCTGATATAAAATAGGTGAGTGTATATGGAAGTAGGCTAGAGTATTTTAGATTTTGGTATAAGGTAATTTTTTTAACTTATTTAGAGTAAAATAAGCCATACAACCCATAATACTTAATATACAGTGTTTAATTTTTCTACTGAAACGGTATTGCTTACCAACCGTCTTTTTTGTCTGATATAACAGAAGATTTAATAGATTCCAATTTTAAATAAATATCCGCTTTTATTTTTTCGTTCATTTCTTCAAACATAAATTTGTTTTGCTCTAGGATTAACTTTTTTTTCTTTTTACCTGCTAATTGCCCTTTTAGGACTTTTGCGATTTGTTCATTATAGGCTAATAGAGCTTTTGCACTTGTACCTTTTAGGCTAACACAATTAGAAAATAAATTATAAAATTTAGCGTTATCAAAAGTCCAATAGCATTTAGGTAAGAAGGAGTTGTCTTTATCAATTTCTAGCATAGTAAATTTTACACGAAACTTATTGTCTTTTATGTTAATTTCAATCATATGCCTAAATGATAGATTTAGTTTATGTGGTACGTAACCATTTGGCTTATATGGAATTTCCGATTCATAATAAAGCGTATTAATACCTTTTACGATTATGTCTCCAGATTCTTTGTCATCCAGCTGAATAACATTGTTTGCTGAATTATAATTTATAGAAATCCATTTATTAACTGAAGAAAATAATTCTGATTTATCTCTACCATCAATTTCAAATATTTTAATTACCGTGTTTTGGTCAACTTCATATTCTTGTGAATACGATTGAGACGAAATTATTGTTAACACTATAATTCCGAAAAGTACTTTAATGTTTTTCATACTGTTCTATATTTCCTTAATGGACATTTTTAATTAGATGGTTGGTTATTAGTGTTTACTACCTATATCGTTTTGACAGCATATTAACTTATTAAATCTAGCTGTATGACGACTTTTATATTTAGTTGCTTAAAAATTTTGTCATCGAATACAAAAACAAATTTTCGATAGAAAATCCGGAGGATTTTTATAAGTAGGCAAAAACTAGTAATAAATTATATATGGTATTGTGTATAGTTATTTCTTTTTATTAGCTAATTCAATTAATTTTTTTTCTAATTCAGGATTTTTTTCTAAATCCATTTTACTCTCGTCTAAAAGGTATAACTGTCTTGTTTCATTCATATTTTCCAATGTAAGATATTTTTTTATAAAAAAATCAGAGATTGGTATATCTGGTTTTTGAAAGTTCAAGACAATAATTAAAAAAAGTAACAAATTAACATGTTTTTCGTTCGAAGAAAAATGTAAAAAAACAGCCTCATTAAAAACTAACTTTTGAGAGTCGCTTAGTAACTTAAAGAATCTATGGTCCTTAAAACTAGGACAATAAAAAAGAGCTCCTTTATCCATTGAGAAAATTAAATCAGGAAGTTCATCCGGCTTCAATTGTTTGTCCAATACTTTCTCTCTTATTGTGCCTACGACTTTGTCAAAATCAGATGAGTATTTGGAAAATATTACGGAAGGAATACTATCAAAGCTTTTTGGTTTGCCTCTACCAGATATTTTTGTAATTTGTCGATTGAGTTTTTTGATAGATTGAATTTGTTTTAAACCACGACTAAACTCTGATTTTTCAGTTAACGAAGTTATATCTGGTTTTACCTCAATAGCACAAAAAACTCCTTCAGCTAATATTATTTCTCTTTTTGGTGTTATTAAATTCGGGTGATTTGGTGAAAGCACAACACAATCTATATTTGCACTTTCGTTATCTAAAGAGTAAATTTTTCCTTTTTTAACACGATAGTCAGATGTTAAATAACTTAGAATGAAGTCATTTACAGAAATTTCTTTAGAATCTCCAGTATTTGTTCTATCACCTTTGAAAACTTCAACAGTTGGTTCATAAATTATCTCTATAGCTTTTAAGTTCTCTAATATGCTTCCAATTACTGCATTCATGAGTTCGTTTTAATGATTTAGAACGGTTTTGTATGTGTTTCCAAACGTGTAAATTAATGATTAATTTCTGGTTGAGCACAAGCCCTATTTTTAAATTTTACTATTTAGCTATTTTATTGGAAATCGTTAAAATCTAAAAATTTGAAGACTTCCTAAAAATGCCCGAACTTTTGTTGTAGCTAAGACTTGCGCTATTTTTTATATACGTTGTTAGCACACGTACTTTATTAGTTACAATTTTCGGAAATCTGCTTATATGCTTTGCTTTCGCCAAGTTCTCCAGCCTTTGAAAAATCAGAACACGCTTTTGATTTTTTTTCAAGTTTTAAATTGGCTAAAGCTCTGAAGTAATATGAATTTGCATTTTTTTGTATTTTAATAGCTTTATCCATATCCTTAATGCTTTTCTCATATTCTCCAATATGATAATACAATTCTCCACGAGTGTCCCAAATATAAGCCTCTGATTTGTCCAATTCTAATGCCTTTGTAACGAAAGGAAGTGCTTTTTCATATTCTTTAAGAACTACTAAACAATATGCTTTATTATTATATACTGTTGACATTTTGTAAACTCTTGGTTTTGCGGATTTTTCAAGTTCTATAATTCTATCATAATCATTTATTGCACCATATATATCATTTAGTTTGCTTTTGCACATTGCTCTTAAAAATAAAACATCTGTATTATTTTCGTCTTTTTCAAGATGTTTTGTGTAATTGAAGATCGCATCAGCAAATTCCTTGTTTTGTTGAAGTTGAAAGCCTTTTTCTGCATAATTAACTTCTACATTATTGTTTTGATTATTAGATGAATTTGATTGACTTTTATTATTGTTTTGATTTACCCAAACGTTGTAATCAGATATTATTTCTAGGATAGCATTTTCAGTCTGTTTCAGATATTTTGTTGCTCTTGCCAAATCTCCATCTTCTATATCTGTCAAATCTTTATATTCTTTGTCAAGTCTCGTTAAGAAACTTTGTTCAGATATTTGTGGTTTTAACTCCAAAATCCATTTTTTCATATCGTAAAGATATTTTTGGTTTTGGTTGTATCGTTTTTGCAATGTCATTGCAACATTTGAAATTTCACTTGAAGACATTGGTTGATACCTTGAAGTTGTAACTTTTGTATATCTGTTAACTTGTGAATTACTTGCGATTGATACTAAAAGAAAAACAATAAATAGAATTTTTTTCATAATCTTAATTTTTGCCAGAATATAAGAATTCGGTAAAAGGTTCCGAACTCCAACTATTACTGAATATTGGTTTAATTGGTGTTATAGGCGTTATTGGTCTTATTGGTGATATCTCTTGTATGCTTTTTATTGGTTCAATATTCGTAACCATGTTTGTTGCTCCATCTCTTGCACCTACAGCATTTCCGTTTTTATCTCGTACAATTCCGTCTTCGTACCAACCTAAAAAAATCCCATTAAATCCGAAAATACACATATCACTTCCGTCATTTTCTAAAAAGGCAACTGCTTTTCCATTCCATAAATATATAGTTTCATCATCATCGTAATCAATATATGCTCTCGCATTTCCTTGACTATCAAATAAGGTTGTTTCTTGAGCAGTCATCGTTAAAGCAATAAGTAGGAATAAAGTCAGTAGTATTAATTTTTTACTCATAGTTTGTCTTGTATGTGTGCTGTCGGTTTTGTGTATGATTAGAGGCGTGTTTAAGCACCTGAGTTAGCAAATAAATACCAAATAGAAAATCCGCGAGGATTTTCGTAAGTAGGCGATAACTAGCCATTAATTATACACATTGTTTCCACACGTTATTAATTCAGATTATTAATTATAAATATAAATATTATGAAATTATTTAGATCAGATATTCAAGAAATCAAATTTTACATTATTGTTATAATAGTGTCATTAACCATTCGATTAATTCTTTCAACACTAAAACTATTCCTATGAAAGCTCCTATTCTAGCGAAATATTTCGTTTTAGGGAATTCCTTTAATGTTTGTTTAGCTAAAGACAAATCCGTTTTTAATTTTCCAAACTCTAATTTTTCTTTTAGTTCTAAATCTTCAAAAGAAGTAAATTCAAACCCTTTTTTAGATAAAGAAAATAATTCCCCGTTTACCTTTATTAAATCATATTCCTCTTTTAATGTTCTTAAAACAAATGTTCTTTCAATTGGGTCAATATCGAATGAATTTAACAATTTACTCTTAAAAACTTTATTACCATTATCCTTTATAAAAAAGATTATTTCAGACGCTATTTTCTTTTGTTCATCATTCATACGTAAGAGTGATTTTAAATGTGTGGCAACAATAGAAAAGACTACCAAAGGAGTTTATTCCTATTTGTTATCCTTTTATTTTTAAAAAGGCTAGCCAAAGCTAGGTTATTTTTTACAACTATAATATACGTACAACTACGTAAATTTATTTGTCAGAAGCAAAGTTATAACACTTGTTTCATTATAATTTACGGTAAACCGTAAACTAAAAATAAAAGCATAAATAATTTGTTGTAAATGGTTGTTATGTTTTTGTTAGTCTGTATGTTACCCATATATTATAGCCTCCAGATTTTGAGGGACTATTACTTTTAGTGTCATAGGTTACGTCTCTGTTACTTAATAACTCAAGAAACTTTAACATCCTTTGTCCTTTACTACTATCAAAATCAATGGTGTCATATATTGGGTTTGCATAGGTGGTTTCGTCATCAATATTTAGAATAGTTTCAATTTTGTATCCTAAATGATTGGCTAATATTTTTGCTTGTGTATTGGCATTTTTTAGTGCCAAAACAGCATGGTCATCCTCGTTTTTAAATTGGTGTTCTGGCATTTTAAAATAGACTTTGTAAACATTAATTTGCAATGCACTACACCAAACCAATACGTTGTCAAATGTATTTAGGTCTTGATTTTCAAACTTGTAATGGGTTATTTGTTGGTTTTTTGACGTGGCCACTTTAACGACTGTGTTGTCCAATCCATTAGCGGTTAGCGAGTCTTTTAAAGCTTCTATTTTTGTGATATCATGTTGTTGGACAGATAGTAACACTACGTTGCTTTCAGCATATTCAGTATAGTTGGATTGTCCTAAAATGCGTAAGGTTATACTTTGCGCTTGACTGTAATGGGCAAAAGTTATAAACCATAGGATTAGTATATATAACTTCATTTAATCAACTAGTTTAAAGGTAATTGCTATTCTGTACGATTTTGTGATTTCGTTTTTCTTGCTTTCTACACTATCGGTTCCAAAGGAAGATTCCTTGACTTCGATATTAAGAATTTTTCCAATGGTCATATTTATCTCGTCACCAATTGTTTTTGCTTTTCGCTTAGCATCGTTAATGGCTAGTAGGCTTAATTCTGTTTCTAGGTCTTCATCAGAAGTATCATACAAGTATTTAATGTCAGTTATTTTTACACCATCTACTGTTATGTTTGCGATATCTTCTAGGGTGTTAATGTCTGTTGTAAAATAATAACTTTTACTGGTGGCTCTAGAGTAGTTTTTACTTTGAATGATTACTTCAAGATCACTTTCTGCGATTCCATATTTTGAAAGCTCTGCAATGGTAGTATTATATACGTCTTCAAACGCGATGTCCTTTGAGTCTTCTTTGTATTTAGTTGCTTTTTGTTCGGTAATCGTTAATTGTACTTTGGCTTTATTTGCAGTTAGTTCTTTTTTTGCGTTTCCGATAATACGAATGAATCTTTCAGTAGATTGACCATAAATGGTTGTAGAAAAAATTAAGGTTACAAGTAAAATTTGAAGTGTTTTTTTCATAATTGTTTATGCTTTGGGTTGTTTTTTTATTGAAGCGATTGTGTGGTTATTTTACTAATTAATAGTTGTGCATTTTAATGTTTAAAATCATTCGGTAGTCCAATGTAGTTCTTTTAATTTAATTAATCTATACCTATTACTCCGTAAATTTATTTGTCAAAAGCTAAGTTAGCTTACTGGCTTCATTGTTTTTTACGGTAAACCGTAAACTAAAATTAGAGCATAAAAAAACCACCTTAAAAAGGTGGTTTTGGTGTTATAAAACAAATTCAGGTTTTATCTAAACTCGATAATTTCGGCAGACATTGTAGCGTTAATTCTTTTTTTAGTTTCAATAATATCTATAGATACGTTTACTAAAGTTCTGCTACCTATTAAGCTTACTCCTGCAGCTTTAGCGTTTTCTAGTAATTTTGCTTTTGCTTGAGAGATGATCCCTTCTTTATTGGTAATGTTACCTGTTACAATTTTTGTGGTTGCACTTCCTGTAAAGCTACCTAATACTGTAAAGTTATTGCTTGTTAAAACCGTTTGCGTTTGGTTTAGTTGGTTGTATCCTCCAGAATGTAAACTTGATCTACATGATGAGAATAATGCAAGGATTGAAAGCGATAAAATAATTTTTTTCATTTAAATTGTTGTTTGGTTATACTTGGGTTTATAATTTTTTGGTCTAATCATGCTAAATTATAGCTAACCTTTGGTTTTATTTTACGGTAATCCGTAATGTTAATATAAAAGCATAAAAAACACCACTTTAAAAAGTGGTGTTTAATTTCCGCGAAAGCGTTATTTTATCTAGCTAAATATACCCAACCAGTTAATGGCTTAGGATCTGTTTTGGTTTTTATAACGTAGTAATATGTTCCGGTTGGCAGCTCTTGTCCAGAGTTAGACTGTCCATTCCACTCTTTAGCGTAATTGGCTTTACTGTACACTTCGGTTCCGTATCTGTTATAAATTATGATGTTGTCTACTTCTAGGTAGCTAATATCAAAAAAGTCGTTAAGTGTATCGTCATTAGGAGATATACCTTGTGGTATGTTACAGTTATTAGCTTTTACAAACGTGATGGTTTGATTTTTTGTACAGTTACCAATGGTGATTTGCACGTTATATATGCCAAAGCTATTAACATTAATTGCTGCTGTAGTCTCACCAGAATCCCATAAATACGTCGCGTTAGTGATACCAATATCTGCATTAATATTGTAATTATTTGGTAAACAGTCTTCGATAGTTTTAGCGTCTAAAAATGGGAATTCAAAAATGGATAGGTTTACTGTTGTAATGTCGTAACAGCCAATACCATTTGTGTTTTCTACTTTAATATATAGTGTTGTTGTTTGGTCTAATTGGTAATTGTTTGATAAGGCGTTTTGTCCTGCAATTGCATCAGCTTCTGAGGTGTGATAAGTTACCACTAAGTCTGTACTATTTTGTGTGCCAAGTACTGTAGTATTAAACTGATTTAAATTGATTAGACTTGGGTCGTTTTCGCAATTAATAAAATCTGGTACTGGATTAGCAATAGGTTTAACATCTACAATAAGATTTACGGTCGTTATTGCAAAACAGTCTGTATTACTAGTGTTAAATACCTTAGCGTAAATTATTTGATTGGCTGATGTGGTGGTATAATTATTTGGTAATGGATTATTATCACCAATAGCGTCTAAATTAGTTAAATAGTAAACGACAGTAAAGGTCGTTGCAGATTGTCCTGCTAACACCTCATTATCGATGTTTGATAAATCAAAAGTTGCAATACCATCGTTAGTGTCGTCGTCACAAACTATAAAATCAGACACTGGATTAGCAATAGGTTGTGCATCCACAATTAGCTTAAAGTCTGTAATGCTATAACAATCTGGATTATTTGTATTGTAAATTCTTGCAAATATATCTTGGTTATTAGAGGTGTTAAAGTAATTGGTACTTAATGCATTTTGATTGTTGTCTGCATCTGTAAAATTTGCAAAATAGTTAATTGTAAAGTCTGCTGCAGATTGCGATCCTAATATAAAGACGTCTCTTGTGGTTAAGTCAAACAGTTCTGTTTGGTCATTGGACAAGTCATCACAAAGAATGTAATCTGGTATTGGGTTAGCAACTGGGATGTCGCTTATTGTTATGGTGTTAGTGGTTGTAACGACCTCACCATTGCTAGTTAACGTTAAGGTTATAACGTAATCTCCAAGTGCAGGAAAGGTATGTGTTGGGTTTAAATCTGACGATGTTGGGCTACCATCACCAAAATCCCATAATGCTGAGGTAATTGGATCTGATGTTGTTAAAGTGAATTGTGTAGTGTCTCCAATACAGGTGTTAAAGACATCGTAATCTGCATCAATACATATTAAACTGTCTGTTAGTAAATCAATTTGCGTACTGTTTAACTGAAAGTTTGAACCTTCTATCAAAACACCAGCGCCTTGTTGAATACCATCTGCAGTTCCTGGATTAAAACTACTAGTGACACGATAGGTAGATATTGGTATACCACCTAAACTGTTACTTAAGTCTGTTAGATAATCATATCCACAAGACAACGCTGGGACGTTACAACTACTACAATTTGTTAATACTGAAGAGCAACCCGAATCAATTAATGCATCCGTAAATATGAATATGGATGTTGTATTATCAAATGCACCACCAGTGGTAAATAAACCATCATTAATCATGGTGTTTATCGAGTTTGGTAACACGTCTTGTATTAAATTATTACCTCCAGGATTATCAGGTATACTGATGGTTGGATTTACTGTAAAAGGGTAGGATAGGTAGTAACTTGGTTGAGAGGTTGATGAGGCATCAGGTTGTCCGTATTGCACTAAACCAATTTCGGCTAATGGATTTTGACTAAATATTTGATTAGATAATTGCTGAATTGAGGCTTCCATGTCTTGACGTTCTGAAAAAGAAACAGAGCCTGAATCATCCACAATAAATAGTACTTTGTTGTTACATTGTGAATAGCTGAAAGAGATACATACAGTGAAAATTAGAAAACTGAGAAGTGATTTCATTTAGATTAATTAAGCGATTATGGTTTATATAATTGGTTAGCGTTTGGTATAAAATCGTGGTTAGTAAAAGCGATTTTAGTTAGGATTTTATACATGTAACAAATCTACACTTTTTTATTAACTAGCAAAATCCTATGTTTTTTTTGAACTATAACATATTGGTTATTAATATCTATTGTTGTTGGGTTGTGTATTATACTAAAAAAAACCACCTGTTTTAGGTGGTTTTTGATTTCCGCGAAAGCGATAATTTAATTTTTAATAGCGTCTTTTTTGTACAGCTTATAAAATAGTGTTGGTAAAAATCCAAAATTAAATAGCAAGAAGCCTACAAATATTAGGATGCCTGCATAAGGCCAATGCATAATTTTAAATAATGATGCTGTACTAAGTGTAAATAAGGCTAAAAAGCCTAAAACATAAACTGATTTTTTCATTTTGATTGATTTAATGTTCGTATTAAGATTGATATTTAAGTGTTTGTTCTTTATACTTATTATAAAAATATAAAGGCAATGTGATGCATATTAAAAATAGAAAGCCAGAAAAAATTAAAATGCCTGCATAAGGCCAATGCATGATTTTAAATAAGCTACCTGTAATTATTATAAACGCAGTAATAAACTCTAAAATAATAAGGACTCTGTTTCTGTTTTTTGCTGATTTAAAATACAGTTGTGCGTTGGTTTCTTGTTGTATTTGGGTAATGGATAAGTAGCCTCCAAATTGCTGAATTGCTATTTTGTAAGCCTCGTCAAAACTAAGCTGTTCTTCGTTTTCTAGATAGGTGCAAATGTGGTCCAAGATGTCTTCCTTTAAGTCTTGATTTTTTAAACCATATAACTCTAAATTTGTCGTTATGTAGTCTATATTTTGGTCTGATAGTCTCATTTTACGGTTGGTTTAGGGTTAAATATTAACGATAAGGTTTTAATAAAATCGTTAATCTGATGGCTTTGATCAATAATAACTTGCTGTCCAGATTTAGTTACAGAGTAGTATTTGCGGACGCGTTTACCAATGTAAACTTTTTCGGTTTCTAAAATATTATTGCTTTCTAACTTGTGTAAAATAGGGTATAAAGCACCTTCTGAGATGTCTATTTTACCTTTAGTCAGGTCTTTAACTTTTTGTGTAATCTCGTAACCATACATTTTATCATGCTGACTTAGTAGCTTTAAAATGATAGGTTGTAATGTTCCTTTGGTGAGTTCTTTGCTATACATATGTCAAATATACATTTTTTTACAATACATTTTAATAAAAGGTATTATTTTTTTTAATAGAAATAAAAAACCACCTGTATGAGGTGGTTTTAAATTACGTTTTTGATTTAAAGTTTATAACTGTTTTTTATAGTATTTTACTAAGTTATATAGCTCCTCATATTTATAAGGTATAATGTCATTACTAGCATATTGTTCTAGAATTGTAAATAGTTGTTTTGCTTTATCTATCTGGTTATTATCTGCTAATTCTTTAATTTTAGTTAATATTTCGTACCTGTAAAACTCAATGATATCATGCTCTTTCGGAATGTTTAAATCAATAAGTTTAGTATTGCCTAATAGATTGGTTATTGTTTTTAGGTATTGATCAAAGTCTTGTTTTTTATTTATGAAAGTTACTTTATCTAATAAAACTTCAGAATTCAAAAAAGTATTTAATCCTAAATTACCTTTTGGATCAAACCCTTTAGTGAAGTAGACACTTTTTTTAAATTGATTTTGCTTTAATATGCTTAATAATAACCTGTCTCCTCGTAATAAATAGCCATCATAACTTGAAGTGACAGTCCATTGTGCATTGTTTATGGTGACTTTTTGGTCATCCCATTTTATATAATTTATGGAATCTAATGCTTTATTAGGTATATCAAAAAGGGAGTTTTTATTTTTAGAAAGAAATCTAGGATACCAATGAGTATTTAATAAAGCTACATCTATTATGATAACGTCATTTCTATAATTTTTAACAGTTTGTAGATAATATAAAGGTAAGGTAGACATATCTCCAGATGAAATAAGTAAGGCATTTTTATCGCAGTTTTTTAAAATTTGCTGATGCGTTTTAAGGGTGTACTTGCTAAAACCACCTCTTTTTTTACCTTCTTTAAATGCCCATATAGCAGAGTCTTTTTTTTGTTCAAATAAATATTTAAGTCCCATGCTTCCCCATTCTGCTCCATTTTTATAATACGGGTTTAATGCAATTATTTCTCCTGTGTATTTTGGTGATAACTGTATTACTTTTTCTAATTGTTGACTAGTTTTATATAATAAATCTAATGTCATATCTGGTGTACCACGACCATTTTTAGCGTTTAGACGACTGTAAGTATATCCTAAATAATATCTTGCTTCTGGATGATTTGGTTTAATTAAAATGGCTTGCTCAAGCCAATCTGCAATTTGATTAAAATTGACATTGTCATAAGCTTCTCTATTTAGATTTTCTATTCTTTTAAATTCTGTTTTTGCGTCGTTTAAAAGTGTTTGGAATGTAGTTTGACCGTATCCAATAGTTATTGAAAAGTATAATAGGACTAATAAGAATTTTTTCATTTAAATATTTTCTTGGAATCAGTAATTGGCCTGATAGCTTATAAATAAGTAAAACGAAGTTCGGTAATTTTTAGGACACTAGCAAAGCCTGAAAAATTATACTTCTACTCGTGGCTTTATAATTAATAGCTATTACTTTATTTTAAGTACTCTAAGGTGTTGACCATTTCAAATTTTGGGCTTCTGTTTATAAATTCTCTTAAAAACGCTGTGTGCGCAGATCCCATGATTATAAAAACTCTATCCTTTTTAGTCATTGGTATTCTATTTAGATTAGAATATATTTTCATGTTTCTATGATAAAATTTAGCTGCATTATCTGCGCCTTCAAAATTATCCTCAGTACCAACATATAGTAATTTGTCTGCATTGGCAACTATAGATTGGTCCAGTTGTAAAGGCTCGTTAATTAATTTTAGTTTTTCTAAAACAGACAACGTCTCATAATTTTGATCACGTTTAGCCATTTCAGGATAATCTTTAAATGGCTGATTAGTGAGTTGTAAATAGGTTTTTGGATCTATAGCGTTTGTATAGTCTGGACTGGATTCAAAAAAATCGCCAACGCTATAATTATAACCCATGTGATTGTCAATTCCGTATAATTTGCTAACTGCATTTAATCGTCCTACTTCAAAACCAATCATACTAGTTTCGCCAAAACTTGTGTCTAGTTGGTCTGGGTTTTTAAGATACTTTTGATAGTCTATATTTAAGGTGTCATTTAAGCTTGGTAAATTTTCTACACAAATAATGGTAGGTTTAAATGCTGCTAGCATTTGCGCAATTTGTTTTATTTGTTTTTGGGCTTCAGGACTAGTCTCATCAAAATCTGTACTGTTAGCATCTGTGGTTTCTCCAAAATGGAAGCTTCCAAAGTTTAAGACTTTAATTTTATCGTTACTAGTTGAAACATTATGGTCTTGTTTTAATATTTCGGGTGGTGTATTTGTGTTATTACAACTTACAATAAGAAGTACATAAGCTAATAAGAGAACTTGTTTCATGTTTGATTGATTTTTTGATTGATTAGTTGATTGCTATTGTTATGTTATTGATTCATAACGAAGTTAGTTTTTAAAAACGAGATATTCAAGCATAAAAAAACCACCTATTACAGGTGGTTTTTAATTTCCGCGTAAGCGATATAATTATGTGATTTACTTTAGTAACTCGTAGCTACGTTTGATAAAGTCTGATAATTCTTTTCCTTTTAAAAGACCTTGAGATAAACGTGCTAAGTCTAAACTTTGCGTAATTAAATGCGCTTGTTTGTCTTTAGCTTCGGTATTTAAAATCTCGTTAACTAAGTCAGAGTTTGTGTTAACCACAAGGTTATACATTTCTGGCATGTTACCAAACATTTGCATTCCGCCTCCACCACCAGACGCTTGCATCTCTTTCATACGACGCATAAATTCTGGTTGTGTTATCATAAATGGTGTTGCGTTGCTATCCATTGGCTCTAACTGTACCATAAACTTTTCTGATGGGATTACGTCTTTTAATAACGCATCTAAAGCTTTAGTTTGGTCATCATCTAACTTAGAGATTACAGTTTCGTCTTTAGCAATTAATTTGTCAACACTATCTGCATCTACACGAGAAAAAGTGATGTTTTCTTTAGTAGATTCTAATTTTTGCATTAAATGCGAAACAATCGGACTATCTAATAATAAAACTTCATAACCTTTGTCTTTAGCAGCTTCAATGTAGCTGTGTTGCTCATCTTGGTTACTTGTGTAAAGGATTACTAATTTACCATCTTTATCTGTTTGCTTTGCTTTAATAGCATTAAATAACTCCTCGTAAGTATAGTATTTACCATCTACCGTTGGATATAATGCAAAAGCATCTGCTTTGTCAAAAAACTTGTCCTCAGATAGCATTCCGTATTCGATAACAATTTTAATGTCATTCCATTTAGCTTCAAACTCCTCACGATTATTATTAAATAGTGATTTAAGTTTGTCTGCTACTTTACGTGTAATGTACGAGCTAATTTTTTTAACTGCTCCATCTGCTTGTAAGTAACTTCTAGAAACGTTTAACGGAATATCTGGACTGTCAATCACACCACGTAGCATAGTTAAAAACTCAGGTACAATCCCTTCTACGTTATCTGTTACGTAAACTTGGTTTTGGTATAACTGAATTTTATCCTTTTGCATAGCCATATCCTGAGACATCTTAGGGAAGTATAAAATACCTGTTAAGTTGAAAGGATAATCCACATTTAAATGAATATGGAATAATGGGTCTTCGTGTTGTGCTGGATATAACTCTCTATAAAAGTTAGTGTAGTCCTCATTTTCTAATTCGGTTGGTTGTTTAGTCCAAGCTGGATTAGGGTTGTTGATGATGTTGTCTACTGTAATTTTTTTCTGAGGTTCAGTCGTTTCTTTACCTTCAGCATCTGTAGTCGTTTCTGGTTTGTGGTTAGGATCGTTAACATCTTTAGTTCCAAATTTAATTGGAATAGGCATAAACTTGTTATACTTATATAGTAAGCTGCTAATGCGTGCTTCTTCTAAAAACTCAGTCGAGTCTTCTGCAATATGTAAGATAATCTCAGTACCTCTGTCAGCCTTATCATGTGGCTCTAAAGTAAACTCAGGCGAACCATCACACGTCCAATGTGCAGCAGTAGTCCCTTCTTTATGAGATTTTGTAATGATTTCAACTTTTTCAGCAACCATAAATGCTGAGTAAAACCCTAAACCAAAGTGTCCGATAATTCCAGAATCTTTAGCGCTATCTTTATATTGGTCTAAAAACTCTTCTGCACCAGAAAAAGCCACTTGGTTGATGTATTTTTCAACCTCGTCTGCTGTCATCCCTAAACCTTGATCGATAATATGAAGTTTTTTACCTTCTTTATCAATTTTAACTTCGATTATTGGGTTTCCGTACTCAGACTTAGACTCTCCAATACTAGTTAAATGTTTTAATTTTAATGTTGCGTCGGTTCCGTTACTGATTAGCTCACGTAAAAAGATTTCGTGATCACTGTACAAGAATTTTTTGATTAACGGAAAAATGTTTTCTACTGAAACGTTAATATTTCCTTTTGCCATGATTTTATGTTTATTTTTTAAGTTCCGCTTAAGCGAAACCCTTCTATTAATTTCTGATTAGGTAATAGACAACAAAAATGCCAATTGCTGAAAGGTGACAAGATGACATTTAAAATAACCATAAAAGTATTATGCATGCATAACGAATAAAAAATAATTGTGAATTCGTTATTTATGAAAGCAGTAAATTGCGATACTATTTTTTTTAAACAGAAAAATAGCTTAGAATTAATAAAATTAAAATTAATGTACAATTCAAAAATTATTGGTTTAGGTAAATATGTACCTGACAACATCGTCACAAATGCCGATTTATCCAAAATGATGGATACTAATGATGAGTGGATTACAGAACGTACTGGAATTAAAGAAAGACGTTGGGTAAAAGAAGGCTCTGGTGACACCACTGCAACAATGGGAGTAAAAGCTGCCAAACAAGCAATAGAACGTGCAGGAATAGATAAGGATGATATAGATTTTATCATTTTTGCAACGTTAAGTCCTGACATGTATTTTCCTGGTCCAGGTGTGCAAGTACAACACGCTTTAGATATTAAAACGGTTGGCGCTTTGGATGTACGTAACCAATGTTCTGGTTTTGTATATGCATTATCTGTTGCAGATAATTTTATAAAAACTGGTATGTATAAAAACATATTGGTAATTGGTAGCGAGCTGCACTCTCATGGTTTAGATAAAACCACAAGAGGACGTGGTGTGACTGTAATTTTTGGAGATGGAGCAGGAGCAGCAGTTTTAACTAGAGAAGAAGATACTAATAAAGGTATATTATCTACACATTTACATAGTCAAGGTGAGCATGCTGAAGAGCTTGTTTTAGTTGCACCAGGAATGGGTAAACGTTGGGTAAATGATATTATAGCAGATAACGATCCTGAGGATACTAGTTATTTTCCGCATATGAATGGTCAGTTTGTATTTAAAAATGCAGTGGTCCGTTTTAGCGAAGTGATTATGGAAGGATTAGCTAAAAATAATATGGATAAAGAGGCTATTGATATGCTAATTCCGCATCAAGCTAATTTACGTATTGCACAGTTTATCCAGAAAAAATTTGGGTTGACGGATGATCAAGTGTTTAACAATATTATGAAATATGGTAACACGACTGCAGCATCCATACCAATTGCTTTAACGGAAGCTTGGGAAGAAGGTAAGATAAAAGAAGGCGACAATGTTGTGTTGGCTGCTTTTGGAAGTGGATTTACTTGGGGAAGTGCAATTATTAAATGGTAACAATTTAAGTGCTTTAATTTACTTTTGAAGCCACTTAAATGATATAAAACGAAAAGCCAGAAACATATATTTATGTTTCTGGCTTTTTCTATTAACTAACTACTTAAACTTAACTTTATAAATCTTTGTCTTGGTTTTTTTGTGAAGACTAATTCAAATAAAAAATAAAAACGATTTACTGTCTTGTTACTATTAAGACGCCAAAAAGTGAATTTTATTACGCTGAAAATCAGTATTTAACACGTATTTAACATTGTTAAGTATATAAACTAAAAAGCGTGTTAAAAACAAAACCCCAAAGCTGATCAGGCTTTGGGGTTTTTATTTAGCAACTAACTTAAACACTAACCATTAACTGTTTATTAGCTACTAAATAACCTCTAGATGGTATTGTTTATAGGTTTACATAAATCCGCCTCCAGATTTTGTGTCATCATCTCTTTGTTTTCTTGCTTTTGCTTTATAGTTTCCGCCACCAAAACGGTACGCTAAACGTCCAGAAATTTGTTGACTTTCCCAGTTAAAACGTCCCACTTGAGCATAAGGTCTGTCTCCTTCAAATTGTGCGTACATAGTATCAAAAATATCGTTGTAACTTAAGCTAAAGCTTGCTTTGTTTTGTAAAAAGCTATAACGCATACCTAGGTTTACCATAAGCATATCATTCATTTCAAATTGAATGTTTTTATTTTTTCCGCTATACATTCCAAAAGCAGAAAAGCTAAGATCTTTTGTAACTTTAAAATTGTTAAATGCTCTAACATTCCAAACAACATTATCTATTTTAACGGTATTTAAAACAATATTTTGATTGGTGTCAAAAGACTCGGCTAAACTTTTTTGGGTTTGCGAAAACAAATCAAAACTAGCATTTAAACTCCACCATTTTGTAGGTCTGTAGTTTGAAGATAACTCGATACCATAAGCAGTAGAGTTATCAAAGTTTAGATCTGTAAAAATTAATCTATTTGTATCTGTTCTGTCAATTAATATGGCTTTTTGTATTTCGTCTTCAATAATTCTGTAAAATACTCCTGCTGTAATGCTTCCTTTTTCTAATTGTCTTGTGTAATTAGTTTCAAACGAGTTTGTAAACTGTGGACGTAACGCTTGGTTACCAAACTGAGAGATTAAAGGCGTGTTCCATTCTGGTAGTGGGTTAACCTGATTAATACCAGGACGATCTACACGTCTGCTGTAATTAAATTGGTATGCGTTTTTCTCGGATGGTGTGTAGGTTAAAAATCCAGAAGGGTATAATCTAAAATAATCATTTTCAAACGGAATGTTAGTTTGCTCATTAGACGCTAAATCTTTTTTGTAAGCCTCAGAGTCTACATTAACAGTCTCTGCACGTAAACCTAATTGGTAGCTCCATTTGTCTAGGGTTTTTCCATATGTTGCGTAAGCAGAATAGATGTCTCTAGTGTAATCAAACGTTGTTGTAGTAGGTATATATTGTCCTAATTGATTAGTTTCTCTGGCATCAGATTGATAAAAAATATTGGTATTAAACAATCGTGCTTGCAAGCCTACTTCTAGTTTTGCAGTTTCAGATAAAGGGTTGCTATAATCTAAATTTATAGTTGTGCTTTGTCTGTCTGTATCTGTGTCTTCAATAAAATTTGGACGTTGCGAGCTAAAAAAAGTGTTTTTAGTATATCCAAAACCATTGTAAGTATCATGATCAACTTCTAACTCAATACTATGACCTTCATCATTTATGTCATGCTTGTAGTTAAAGTTGTATTGTTCAGAATCGTTATCGTTGTCGTTTCTTGTAAACTGAGATTCGTTTAAAGACGGATTAGCTAAATAGTTAATACCAGAATTTACGTTAACCCAACCATCAAATAGGTTTTGATTGGTAAAGACTGAAATCGTATTTTTTTCATCTAAATAATAATCCACACCAACCTTAAATAAGTGTGATTTGTTATTATTTAAAATTTCAAATTTTTGCTGAATATCCTGTTCAATTCTGTTTATTTCACCAAAATTAAAGTTTTTAGTCACACTATTATTGTACGATCCATAGACATTAAATTTTCCGTTGCGGTAATTGGCATCAATGGAGCTGTTAAATTTAGCTTCAATATCGTGTGATAGTCCAATGTTTATGTTTCCGTTAAAGCCAATTTTTGTGTTTTTATGAAGCACAATATTTATTAATCCACTCATGCCTTCAGGATTATATTTAGCACTTGGATTAGTAATTAACTCGATACTTTTAATAGAAGACGACGGTATTTGTTTAAGTAATTGCTCTGCAGGAATGTTAGACAATTTACCATCCACCATAACTCTAACGTTTTGGTTACCACGTAAGCTAATAGATCCAGTTTGTTGGTCCACACTAACGGATGGTAGGTTGTTCATAATCTCGCTAGCAGTAGCTCCAGCAGTCTGTAAATCTTTACCAATAGTAATGACTTTACGGTCTACCTTTTGCTGTATTGTTGAGGTTTCTGCAACAATAGTCACTTCGTCCAAATTGGTTGCAGCCTCTTCTAAATTTATGGTTCCTAAATCTATTATTTTGTTGTCATTACTAATAACAATAGTTTTATTTTGAGGTAAAAAACCTAGATATTCAATAGTAACAATGTTAGTGCCTTCTGGGATTTGCTTAACTTCAAATTGCCCATCGTTATTTGTAATACCACCAGTAATTAATTTGTTATTGGTGTCTTTAACAATTACATTTACATAAGGTAAGGGTTGGTCAAGTGTTACGTCTAATACAGTACCAGTAATGGTTCCTATTTTGGGCGAATCGTTTGTGTTGTCTTGTGCTTGAATACTAAAGGCTACCAATAGTAAAGCAATGGTGAGTAGTTTTTTCATTTTTGTTTTGATTGATTGATTGATGAAACTTGGTTATGCTATAAAGACGCCTTAATTAGTAATCTGTTACGCTTGAATAACATTTATTTTAAAATTTAACATTTATGAATAAGAAAACTTTAGTACTTGGCGCTTCATTAAAGCTAGATAGATATAGCAACATTGCGTTACGCAAATTGGTTAAGTATAATCATGATACTGTGGCTTTCGGGATGAAAGCAGGAGAGGTGGTTGATGTTACCATTGATACGCAATTACAACATTATGACGCTTTAGATACTGTAACATTATATTTAAATCCTTCACGACAAAAAGACTACTACAATTATATAGTAAGCCTAAATCCAAAGCGCGTAATATTTAATCCTGGTACAGAAAATCCAGAATTATATCAAATATTAAAAGTAAACGGAATAGACTATGAGGTTGCTTGTACTTTGGTATTATTATCTACAAATCAGTATTAGGTTTCGCTTTCGCGGAAATTAAATACAGGCCTAAACAAGTTATAAGTCCATTAAGAGGAAGGATTTCCCAATGGAAGGCGTATTTACCAATAAAACTATCCGGAAAGTTTGCAGGAAGCTCTGTAATAAAATAGGTAATTAGTATGGAAGCCAAGCCAACAATCCAAGCATAGTTGTCTTTAATGCTTCGTTTGGTAAGTATACCAAAAGTAAATAATCCTAATAAAGGACCATAAGTAAAGGTTGCAAATTTAAAAAGGTTATTAACGACGCTTCCTTCTAATTCATTAAAAATAACAACAACAATAATCAGTAATAAAGAGACACCAATATGTACTTTTTTTCGTAAAGGTTTTTGTTCGGCTATTGGCAGTTTTTCAATATTTAAAAAATCTATCGAAAACGATGTTGTTAATGAGGTTAACGCACTATCTGCACTACTATAAGCAGCAGCAATAAGTCCAATTAAAAAGGTGATTTGTAATCCTAGACCTAACCCTTGATTCATTGCTATTTCAGGAAACAATAAATCGGTACGTACTTTACCATCTACCTCAGGTATTGAAACGCCAAACTGCTCTGAATAAATAAAAAGCAAAGCACCTAATGATAAAAATATAACATTAACAAAGACCAATAGTACAGACATGCTAAACATATTTTTTTTAGCATCTTCAGGATTTTTACAGGTTAAGTTTTTTTGCATCATATCTTGATCTAAACCAGTCATAGCGATGGTAATAAAAATTCCGCCAATAAAATATTTCCAAAAATAAGTACTGCTATTTACGTCATCAAAAAAGAATAGTTGACTTTTTGATTTAAAAGACGCTTTACTAAAAACCTCAGTTATGGACCAGTCTAATTTGTTTACAATTAAAAATATAGCCACAATTACAGAAGTTAACATAGCTAAGGTCTGCAAGGTGTCTGTCCAAACAATTGTTTTAATACCACCACGATTAGTATACAACCAGATTAATGCAATGGATATAACTACGGTTATCCAAAACGGAACACCTAATTTTTCAAAGACAATATATTGCATTGCTAAAGCCACTAAAAACAATCTAAACGCAGCGCCTGTAACACGAGATAGCAAAAAGAAAAAGGCACCAGTTTTATAGCTTACTATTCCAAAACGCTGTTCTAGATATTGATAAATAGATGTTACGTTAAGCCTGTAATACAACGGTAAAAGTACTAGTAATACGATTAGATAACCCACAAAAAAACCAAAAACCCCTTGCATATAGGCAAACTGTTGTCCTGCAATCAAACCAGGAACAGATATAAATGTTACACCAGATAGTGATGCGCCAATCATACCAAAAGCGACAACGTACCAAGGGGATTGTTTTTTACCTTTAAAAAACACGTCATTTGAGTCGTCTTTACCTGTAAAATAAGAGATTAAAATTAGCACTCCAAAATAGGCTGCTATTAATAATAGTATTTGTATTGAAGTCATAAAAGGGTTTTATCAGTGCCAAAGTACAAAATTACTAAAAGGACTTTAGTTTATAACACTTAAAAGTTTTTAGGTAAGTAAAATTGTTTAGAAAAGGTTGTTGAGTATTAGTGTATTCTTAACAAAAATAAATTCGTGAATCATTAGTAAAAACCTTAATTTTGTGGCTATGGAATTTTCTTCAAAACTTCTTGAAAATGCAGTAAACGAAATCTCGCAATTACCAGGTATTGGTAAGCGTACAGCTTTGCGTTTAGCCTTGCATTTGTTGCGTCAACCTAAAGAGCACACACATAATTTAAGTCATGCCTTATTAAATATGGTAAATGACTTAAAACTATGTAAATCATGCCATAATATAAGTGATAACGAACTATGCGATATTTGCTCTAATCCATTAAGAAAGGATGATGTCGTGTGTGTTGTGGAGGATATTAGAGATGTGATGGCTATAGAAAATACAGCGTCACATAAAGGGCTTTATCATGTTTTAGGTGGTAAAATATCGCCAATGGATGGTGTAGGTCCACATGATTTAAACATCCCTAGTTTGATCCAAAAAGTAAAAAGTGGACAGGTTAAAGAGTTGATTTTTGCTTTAAGTCCAACTATGGAAGGTGATACAACCAATTTTTATATTTACAAGCAAATTAAGGATTATAGTATAGAAACATCAACGATTGCTAGAGGAATCTCAGTTGGTGATGAGTTGGAATATGCAGATGAAATTACCTTAGGACGAAGTATAATTAATAGAATTCCGTTTGAGTCTTCATTAAAATTATAAGCTAATAAATGGAGCATCAATTAGCCATTTTATTGCCTCACTACAATAATATTGAAGGGTTAACTGCTACATTACATTCTTTATTAACCGAAACGGAACCGTTTACATTAATTATTATTGACGATGGTAGTAATAACCAGAAGCAAATAGATGGCGTAATAGCTTCGTTTAAGTCCAAGATTGATATTACCTTATTAAAGCAACCAAAATGTCTTGGTGTAACTGCAGCCTTAAATAATGGTTTAAATTATATTCTAAACCAACCTCATTTTAAATATATAGCAAGACTAGACGCAGGAGATAAGTGTATTAATAATAGATTAGCAAAACAACTGCAGGCATTACAATTAGATCCCAAGTTAGGATTAGCCTCTAGCTACGTTACTTTTATAGCAAAGGATAATAGCTTTTTATTTAATTTTAAACCACCATTAACTCATAATAAATTACAAGAAGCCATTTATAAATACAACCCATTTATCCATCCTGCTGTAATGTATAAGACGGAAGTTGTTAAAACTATTGGGTTGTATCCAGAAAATTACCCAGCTCTTGAAGATCATGCTTATTTTTTTAAAGTAATTAAACATTTTAAAACTATGGTTCTGCCAGAGTTATTGTTAGAGTATGAGGTTAATCCAAATAGTATTTCTAATTTAAAAAGAAAGCAGCAAACTAAAAGTAGAATTAAACTACTTAAGGATAATTATAATTATACATTTACTGCAACTTTAGGTTTGGTTAGAGCTTTTGCGACTAGTCTGATACCTAAAAGTATTTTACTATACTTTAAAAAAACTTTTTTTTATAAATAAATGAAAGTACTAACATTAAATACTGAAACTTTTGAAAAAGAGAGTCTCAAATTAATTTCTAAACTTGAAGTTAATCCAGATTTAGTTGTTGGTATATTGTCAGGAGGAGGTCATGTGTTGGAAGCTATCAAACAGCATCCCAATGTAAAAAGTAGTTTATTTGAAGTAGTAACCTTACAAAGACAATCTACAAATGTTAAACAGCGCTTTTTAAAACCTGTTTTATCCATATTACCATATTCTATCTTAAATTGGCTTCGTATTTTAGAGTCTAATAGTGTGAAAGCTAAAATTTCTAATTTAAATTTAGAAAAATTACAGGATAATACTATAGCATTTGATACAAGAAATACAATAGCAAAACCCATAAAAAACATTCTTATTATAGATGATGCTATAGATAGTGGAAAAACCATGTTTGTTGTTAAAAGTAATTTGCAGCAAAAGTTTCCTAAAGCAAAAATAAAAATTGCAGTATTAGCTTGGACAATTGATAGTTCAATAATAAAACCAGATTATTATTTATATAATAACACATTATTAAGATTTCCTTGGTCCAATGATTATAAACGAAAATAAATCAAATAAAAAAGTTATTGTAGTAGACTTGGATGGTACGTTGTATAGCGTTAATACCTTTCACTTTTTTATCAAATATTTGGTGCGTTTTAGTATAAAAACATTTAATGTTATACTGCTTTTTAAGCTTGTAAAAGCTATGTTTTTAAGGTTGTTTGGCTTTATTAATCACTCTAAAATGAAATATATTATTTTAAAGGCAATTAAAGGAAATAATAAAATAAATTATGAAGCTTTTGTGTCTAGTTTGTCAAATTATAAAAACCATTTAAAAGTAATTGAAGAAACCACATTTGATATTAAAATTTTAGCAACTGCAGCGCCAAATTGCTATTCAAAAATCATTGCTTTAAACGAAGGGTTTGATGTTTGTTTGGCAACTAACACACCAGAAAAAAACTATAAATCCGATTTTGAAAATGTTAGAGAAGTTAAAAAGCAGGCAGTTACCACTTATTTAAAAACATTAGGCAGTAAACACATTGATACTGTAATAACAGATCATTTTGATGATTTACCATTAATTAAGATAGCTCAACACGTTATTTTAGTAAATCCCAATAAAGAGACTAAAAATATCTTAAAACAAAACCAAATATTTTTTAATATTGTATAATAAAAATACTATTAACGTTTTTTTAAGTTGATGTTTTAAACTTATTTAACCGTTTGATTGATTTTTTTATTAATTTTGCAATTCAACACAGTAAAAAGACTATTAGATTATTAATATGGCAAGATTTGAACTTAAATTACCAAAAATGGGAGAGAGCGTTGCAGAAGCAACGATTACCTCATGGTTAAAAGAAGTTGGTGACACTATAGAAGCAGATGAGGCAGTTTTAGAAATTGCAACAGATAAGGTAGACAGCGAAGTACCAAGTGAGGTTGACGGTGTTTTAGTAGAAGTACTATTTAATGTGGACGATGTGGTTCAGGTTGGTCAGACCATAGCTATAATTGAAACAGAAGGAGAAGGAGGTGCTACAACCGAAGCTGTTAAGCAAGACAATAGTCCTGCTCCAGAAACAGAAGCAGTAAAAGAAGTATCTAAAACGGTTGAAGTTGCGCAACAAGCAGCAGCTCCAATAGCATCAAACGATGATCGTTTTTATTCGCCATTAGTAAAAAATATGGCTAAAGCAGAAGGTATTTCACAATCAGAACTAGATGCAATTACAGGAACAGGAAAAGATGGTCGTGTTACAAAAAATGACATGGTTACTTATCTAGAAAATAGAAGTAGTCAACCAGCTAAAGCAGCAGCACAACCTGCTACTTCAGCACCTGCACCAAAACAACAAGCTAAACCTCAGGCTCCAATGCAAGTTGCTGCTGGAGATGAAGTTATTGAAATGACTAGAATGGGTAAATTAATTGCTCATCATATGGTAGAGTCTACTCAAACTAGTGCACACGTACAAAGTTTTATTGAGGCAGATGTTACTAATATCTGGAACTGGCGTAAAAAAGTTAAGGATAGTTTTGCAAAACGCGAAGGTCAAAACTTAACCTTTACTCCAATATTTATGGAAGCTATTGCTAAGGCGTTACGCGACCATCCAATGATGAATATTTCTGTTCAAGGAGATAAGATTATCAAAAAGAAAAATATTAATCTTGGTATGGCAGCAGCTTTACCAGATGGTAATTTAATTGTTCCTGTTATTAAAAATGCAGATCAATTAAACTTAGTAGGTATGACTAAGCAAGTAAATGATCTTGCTGGACGTGCTAGAGAAGGTAAGTTGGCACCAGATGATATCCAAGGTGGTACTTATACAGTAACTAACGTTGGTACTTTTGGAAGCATCATGGGTACACCAATTATTAGTCAACCGCAAGTTGGTATCTTAGCTTTAGGTGCAATACGTAAAGTACCTGCTGTAATTGAGACGCCAGATGGAGATTTTATCGGAATCCGCTATAAGATGTTTTTATCGCACAGTTATGACCATAGAGTTGTAAATGGAGCCTTAGGAGGACAATTTGTTAAATCTGTTAAAGATTACTTAGAGTCTTGGGATAAAAACAGAGAGATATAAATAACATAAAGTATTTTATAAAAAAAGCACAATCATTTGATTGTGCTTTTTTGTGTTTAATAACATTAGGTTATAATAGTAAGCATCTTATAAATGTGACCATAGCATGTAGGCTAAAAATAGCAGATGGATAAGTAATGTGATTTTGGCAAACCGTTTTAAATTTGGTTTATGTATCCAAATGGTAGAAACTATAGAGGTTAGTGTTAAAACAACTAACGTTATGTCCAGTTGGTTAATGTTTTTAAAAAGATTAAACCAACCGTTTAAAAAAGAAAGCTGTCTATCCGTTTGATTACTATAAGTATTAAAAACAAATATCCAGGCACCTATATAATACACATTTAATAACGCGACTAAGCTAGAAAACAGTCTGTTAATCCTCATGCCTTATTTATTAATTGTATTGTCGGTAATAATTTGTATTAATTGATCAGTATCAGATGTGTTAGTATTGCTCATGTCTACAGTAAACGTGTTGTCTATTTGGTAGACCGTTAAGTTATTATTCTCAAACGTATGATATTTAAATTTTGAAAAAGTTAATCGGTGTTCTTTAAAATAACTATTAATCCTAATAGTCATTCCTAATTTGTTCCATTGCACATAGTTTTTTCTAAAAACTTTATTCAAAAAATAAAGTGCAAAAAGTATGTATCCAAAACTTTGTATTCTTTTAATCCAAACGCCATCAATTGCATCAGTAGCCTGAAAAATAAAACCTGAAAAGATGCATAATAGTGCCACTATAAAAACAGTTTTAGATAACCACGAATTCTTAAAGTTAGAAAGGTTGTCAAAGTATATTTTTTTCATAATAGGGTAAGAATAATTAATTTAAAACCAATTAGGTAGCAGTGTTTGTTAATTTAGTCCTTCGCGTAAAGCTTGAATAAACTCGTCTAAACTAGTGATATTGTTGTAAAGTTTGTCATCAATCTTTAAAATAGGGATTTGGCTAAAGTCACTTTTAGAATTAATGGATTTAAATTCTTTAATTATTTTATCATAATGTGTTGTGTCTTTATCTAGGTTATATTCGGTGTAATTAATCTTGTTTTTTGTTAATATGTGTTTAGCATCAGGACAAATCGTGCAGTCGTCCTTAGTGTAAAGTGTGACCTCTTTGTTATGCAATGCTCTGTCTAATTTAAAATCTATAATTTCAAAATCTTTATCAATCTCTAGGCTATAAGACACTTCGTTTACCACTAAAATGTAGGTGTATTTTCCTTCGGTATTATTTAGCTTCACCATGGTTAATACACGTTTTTTGCTATTACCAGGAATAGTCTCTAAAATCGGACGTTCACTACTACGTCTAAAATCATTAGTTTCAACTTTTAAAAAAACATCATAAGATATGGAGTCGGTATTTTCAATATAAAGCTCGTATCGTTTTCCTTTTACCTCTTCTTTTATAGAGACATGTTTATGATTGTTCTGGGAATAAACAGTCATGGTAGTAAAAGTGATAAGCAGCAGTATAAGGTTTCTAATCATTTTCAAAGTATTACAAAGTAAAAGTAACAGATTAGAATTATATTTGCATAAACCATACCAATAAAATCTTTTATGTCATTAAACTTAACAAAACCAATTTGCTTTTTCGATTTAGAAACTACAGGAATCAATATTACCAACGATAGGGTTGTAGAGATTTCTATATTAAAAGTGTTTCCTAACGGAAATAAAGAGAGTAAAACCTGGTTAGTTAATCCAGAAATGCCAATTCCAGCTGTGGTGTCTGCAATTCATGGAGTTACTGATGAGAGAGTTGCCAACGAGCCTACATTTAAGCAATTGGCACCAGAGATTAATTCGATGATTAAAGATGCAGATTTAGCAGGCTTTAATTCTAATCGTTTTGATATTCCGCTTTTAGCGGAAGAAATGCTGCGCGCAGATTTAGACTTTGACATGAAAGGTCGTGTTGCTGTAGATGTGCAAACAATTTTTCATAAAATGGAACAACGTACTTTAGGTGCTGCGTATAAGTTTTATTGTGATAAAAGTTTAGAAAATGCACACACTGCAGAAGCGGATACGTTAGCAACATATGAGGTTTTAAAAGCTCAGGTAGAGCGTTATGACGAACTTGAAAATGATACAAAATTTTTAGCCGAATTTAGTTCTCGCAAAAAATTTGCAGATTTTGCAGGTTTTATAAGTTATGATAAGGAAGGACAAGAAGTGTTTTCTTTTGGAAAGCATAAAGGCAAATTGGTGACAGAGGTTTTAGACAAAGAGCCTGGATATTTTGGATGGTTACTTAATGCAGATTTTCCGTTGTACACTAAAAAAGTGCTGACAGCAATTAAATTAAGAGCTTTAAATAATAAATTTTAAAATATGAAATTAATTTGCATAGGTCGCAATTATACAGACCATATCAAAGAGTTAGAAAACGAAAAACCTACAGATCCTGTAGTGTTTATTAAGTCTGATAATGCCATACTTTTAAAAAAACAACCTTTTTTTATTCCAGATTTTTCTAATGATGTGCATCATGAAGTAGAGGTTTTGGTTAAAATTACCAAACTAGGAAAACATATTGATAAAAAATTTGCTCATAAATATTATGATCAATTAAGTGTAGGAATAGATTTTACTGCTCGTGATTTACAAAAACAATTAAAAGAAAAAGGTTTACCATGGGAAAAAGCTAAATCTTTTGATGGAGCTGCAGTAATTGGAAAATGGATTGATAAGTCAGAATTTTCTGATGTAGATAGTTTAAATTTTAGGTTAGAGAAAAACTCAAGTGTGGTTCAAACCGCAAACACAAGCCTTATGCTTTGGAAAATTGACGAATTGATAGAATATGTCTCAAAATATTTTACTTTAAAGATTGGAGATATTATATTTACGGGAACACCTTCAGGAGTTGGCAAGGTAGTTGCCAATGATAAATTAAAAGGTTATCTAGAGGATAAAGAACTATTTTCTATAACAGTTAAATAATACATGGAACAACATTACAAACTACATAGACTAAAAGAATTAGCAGACGACGATCAAGAGTTTATTTTAGCTTTAGCTTCAACATTTATAGATGAAGTACCAAGTGATGCTAAAGTGCTTAAATTGGCAGTAGAAAACAAAAATTATCTATTGACTTATCAAACAGCACACAAAATGAAACCTACAGTTGATATGTTTGAGTTAGGTATACTTGACGATATAATTGAGGTGCAAGATTGGGGTAAATTTGAAAAAAAAGAGATCGATATTACCGATAAATTAAACATCGTTTTAGCTGCTATTGATAATGCAACTAACGAGATTATTCAAGATTTTAATTTATAATGCAAGCAGAAATAATTACCATTGGTGACGAGATTCTAATTGGGCAAGTAGTAGACACAAACTCAGCATTTATAGGTAAAGCACTAAACTCTATTGGTGTTTCTGTTTATCAAATTACCTCTATTCAAGACGATAGAGAGCATTTGTTAAAAGCATTTGCTGAAGCAGAAAATAATGCAGATATTATCATTATAACAGGTGGATTAGGTCCAACAAAAGATGATATAACAAAGCATACTTTAGCAGATTATTTTGAAGATACTTTAGTTCAAAATGATGAGGTTTTACTCCATGTAGAGCAGTTATTTAAAAAGTACATCAACCAACCCATTTCCGAAATTAATAAAAAACAAGCATTAGTGCCAACTAAAGCAAAAGTGCTAATGAATAGGTTTGGAACAGCTCCAGGTATGTGGTTAGAAAAAGGAAATAAAACCTTTATTTCTTTACCAGGTGTGCCATACGAGATGAAAGCATTGATAGATAATGAAGTGCTACCTAATTTAGTCAAAAAGTATAAACGACCATATATTTTGCATAAAACCATACTAACCTATGGATTAGGTGAAAGCGTAATTGCAGAACGTATAGAAGCTATAGAAGACGCACTTCCAAAACATATTAAATTAGCCTATTTGCCAAGTTTAGGTAAAGTAAGATTGCGTTTATCAGGAAAAGGTGAGGACGAGGCTAATTTAGCTTTAGATATTCAAGTTGAAATTGATAAAATATTACCATTAATTCAAGATGTTTTTGTCGGATTTCAGGATAATGATGAAGGTTTAGAGCTAAGTATTGCAAGACAATTAACAAAAAAAGGACAAACTTTAGCGTTAGCGGAAAGCTGTACAGGCGGAAAATTAGCAGAGCAATTTACGTCACATTCTGGTGCTTCACAATTTTTTAAAGGCGCAATTGTTAGTTATGCCACACAGACTAAAATTGATCTTTTAGGTGTTCCAGAAGCGTTGATAAATCGTCATTCTGTGGTCAGTTTAGAGGTTGCAGAGGCTATGGCAACCAATATTAGAAAAATAATTAAAACAGATTACGCTGTTGCTACAACAGGTAACGCTGGACCAACAAAAGGAGACTCTGACGCAGAGGTTGGAACTGTTTTTATAGCAATAGCTTCAAAAAACGGAGTAAAGGCTTATAAATTTAACATGGGAAACCATAGAGAACGCGTCATAAATAAAACAGTAAATAAGGCTTTAGAGTTGCTTCAAAAAGAAATTTTTGAAAATTAATTATTTAGCTATTGCCAAATAGTAAATAATTAGTATATTTGCACCTCGATTTTTAATAACATATTTTTAAAGTTATAAAGTAATGTCAAGAGTTTGTGAACTTACAGGAAAGAAGGCGATGGTTGGAAACAACGTGTCTCACGCGATGAATAGAACAAAGCGTACATTTGATGCTAATTTGATAAAAAAGCGTTTTTATCTTCCAGAAGAGGATAAGTGGGTAACTTTAAAAGTTTCTACATCAGCATTAAAAACAATCAACAAAATTGGTATTGCTGCTGCTTTGAAAAAAGCTAGAGCAAACGGATTTATAAAATAATTACCCAATTAGGTAAATTAAAGTATTATGGCAAAGAAAGGTAATAGAGTACAAGTAATATTAGAGTGCACAGAGCACAAAGAGTCTGGAAAGCCAGGAACGTCTCGTTATATTACAACGAAGAACAAAAAGAACACTCCTGATAGAATGGAAATTAAAAAATTCAATCCTATCTTGAAGAAAATGACCGTACACAAAGAAATTAAATAATATTCCCTTTAAGGAATACTAAAACATATAAGTCATGGCAAAGAAAACCGTAGCATCTTTACAGACATCGTCTAAAAGATTATCAAAAGCAATTAAAATGGTGAAGTCTCCAAAAACTGGAGCTTACATGTTTGTTGAATCAATTATGTCACCTGAATTAGTAAAAGATTTCTTAGATAAGAAATAATTTTACTCTATTTTAATATAGTATTAAGCTGCTTACCTTTGGAAAGTGGCTTTTTTGTTTTTAAAATATTACGTTACTTTACATTATAGAAATATGACAATGTAGCAGTCCTGTAAATTAGGCTTCATAATTGTTATGTTGATTATTATATAAAGTGATTAATAGTATACAACATTAATTTAAAGTTGTAAAATATACATTTATAAGTGATAGATTTACTTATAATTATTACAGTATATTAAACCTTGATCTCTTTTTAGGGATCAGTATATAAACAAAAACAATAATTTGAAATGAGTTTTTTTAAAAAAATATTTTCTTCAGAAAAAAAAGAAACCTTAGATAAAGGCTTAGAAAAATCAAGTACAAGCTTTTTAGGTAAATTAAGTAAAGCTGTCGCTGGAAAGTCTAAAGTGGATGATGCAGTTTTAGATAATTTAGAAGAAGAATTAGTCTCAAGTGATGTTGGTGTTAATACCACTTTAAAAATAATAGAACGTATTGAAGCTAGAGTATCTAAGGATAAATATCTTGGTACAGATGAGCTTAATAGAATATTACGAGAGGAAATTGCTGGCTTACTGTCAGAAACTAACTCTGGTGAAGATACAGAATATAAAATTCCGCAATTACCTAAACAGCAAGATGGATCTAAGACACCTTATGTTTTAATGGTTGTTGGTGTTAATGGAGTTGGTAAAACAACCACTATTGGTAAATTAGCTTATCAATTTAAAAAACAAGGGTTAAAAGTAGTTTTAGGTGCAGCAGATACTTTTAGAGCTGCAGCTATTGATCAATTACAAGTTTGGGCAGATCGTGTAGATGTACCTATGGTACGTCAAGATATGGGAAGCGATCCAGCTTCAGTTGCATTTGATGCCTTACAATCTGGAGTTAATCAAAATGCAGATGTTATTATTATTGATACTGCTGGTCGTTTACACAATAAGGTTAACTTAATGAATGAGCTTACTAAAGTTAAACGTGTCATGCAAAAAGTTGTTGGTGATGCACCACACGATGTATTATTAGTTTTAGATGGTAGTACTGGTCAAAATGCTTTTGAACAAGCCAAGCAATTTACTGCTGCAACAGAGGTTACAAGCCTTGCAGTTACTAAATTAGATGGTACTGCTAAAGGTGGTGTCGTAATTGGTATAAGTGATCAATTTCAAATTCCTGTAAAATATATTGGTGTTGGAGAAGGTATTGAAGATTTGCAAGTATTTAATAAGTTTGAGTTTGTAGATTCTTTCTTTAAATAAGCATGTCTTTTAATTCCGATCGAATTTTTAGAATTATTACTGTATTTATTATACTTTATTTGTTAGTAGCAATTGGTAGTAATGTGGTTTTTGCTATAAGTTCTTTTTTACAACCTAAAAGTCCTTTAATTCCTGAAGAATTAATCTACTATTCGCTTTTTCCTTTAGTAGTTTTAATACCGCTTTTTGCATTTTGTATTTGGTATTGTTGGAACACTCTATTAAAAGAAACACTTAATAAGGTAATAATTGTTTTGATTTTTGCAATCTGTTTATTCTATTTTTTCTATCCTAATATTGTATTTGATGGACTATACAGCATTAATCCTTATGGAATATAAATTTATTAATTAAATACGTTGTTTAATTTCTCCCAAAGCGCATTATCATAACTTGATAAAGCAAAATTAGAGTCGTCAGCTGCTTCTCCCATTCTTACAATAACCAAATCTTTACTTGGCACAATGTATAGTTTTTGGTCATTTTTACCCAAAGCACAATACATATCGCTTGGACCATTAGGAATTAATTCACCCGTAAATTCAACCTGAGTTTGTGGTAGATGATAGCTAGACTTACCATTTAACCACCATAGATAGCCATAAGCCTGATTAATACTTTGTGAGGTGTTTGTTGCCTGATTTAAAAATGCTTCAGATACAATTTGTTGGTTGTCCCACTGGCCATTTGTATAAATCATTAAACCAAATCTAGCCATACTTCTGGTAGTACTCCAATAAACACTTAAGTCTCCTATAGTAATCCAAGTACCTGTCATACCAATTTTATTTTTTAAGTTTTCATTAAAATAATCCGACCAACTTTGATTGCTAACCGCAGCAACAACATCTTGTAATTTGACGTATACATTGTGGTATGCCCAACGATTACTTGCGTTTGCAATATATTGCAAATTTTCTGGTACAACACTATCGCCTAAACTATCATCCAAACCAGAGTCCATGGATAATAGATTTTGGCAAGTAATTAGTTGTTCTTGTTCTAAAGTTTCACTAGTCCAATTTGTACCTAAATAATCGGACACTTTATTGTTTATATTTAATAATCCTTGGTCTTGAGCAATACCTGTTACAGTTGAAGTTAATGTTTTTCCTGCACTTGCCCAATACCAAGGATCAGTTAAAGCATGATCATTAAAATACTGCTCAAAAGCAATTTTTCCTTTATGTAAAATTATAAAAGACTTTGTATTTGATGTTTGTAAAAATAATGATAATTCGTCTAAAGCGTTTGTATTCCAATTTAATTCTAAAGGCGAAAGGGTTTCCCAAGTATCAGAATTTATAGGCGGAAAATATATAGCTTCGGTAGTTGGATTTTCTATTTCAAAGTCCTTGTTTTCAGAAGAACAACCAAATGTAAAAAGAAGTATAATGCTGAGAAGGCTTCTGATGGGTTTCATAGTAATAGTTTATAATAGTACTAATATAAAATAGATTATTTTAATAATTATAGCAAAAAAAAAGCCTAGTTATTTATTTACTAGACTTTTATTTATTAAGTGTTTTATATTTTAAGGAACTGTAACAGTTACAGGACCTATCCAATCACTAAACCCATTTGTACCACCACAATTAGATCTAATGTAATAGTCATAAGCTTGTCCTGATGTTAGTCCGCTACTACCTACAAAATATGTAAGTCTTACTGGAACAATAGGAATAGCTGCTGTATTTAAAGTATTAAATGAGTTGCCTGCTTCAACATACGTTATTTCCCAATTATTTTGGGAATCTACATGGTCCCAATTAAAATCAAAATACCTTGTTGGAAAACCAGAACTACTTCCTGTACCTGTGCCAATATTTTCAAAATTAAAAGGATCTATACAGTTTGGATTAAAAGCAGCAGTAGTTGTTGTAACTGTTAATGGACCTGTCCATACACTATAACCATTTTCAGTACATTTGCTTTTTATGTAAAAATCATAAGTTGTTTGAGCGGTCAAACCAGAGACAGTTGTTGAAGAGTTTTCTGAAGTTACATGAACTGTTCCATTTCCTGGGTTAAATCCTTGGGCTCCGTATTCAATTTCATATTCATCACCACCATTATCTGACCAAAGAAATCTAGCATAATCTGATCCAACATTAGGACCATTAGTGTTGTATCCTAAACTAAAATTTGTAGGTTCGTTACAATAAGGGTTGTCATCTGTGGTAACAAAAGAAAAAGGTCCAGCCCAATTGCTATAAGCTTCGATATCATTACAATAAACACGTGTATAAAACGAATATTGAGTTTCTGGTTCTAAGCCTTCTATAATTTTGTAAGTATCTGGTACTGTATATAATGTTCCACTGCCTAATGTAAATCCTAAATTACCATACTCAACTTGATATAAAGATGAATTGACTTGAGATGTCCAATCTAATTGAGCAAATGTATTGGCAATAGTTGTAAGATAAAGATTTGTTGGTTTAGCACAACTGTTTGTGTTATCTGTGTCATTATCGCTATCGCTGTCGCTAGAACAGCTAAAAAGAACTATTGAGATAAAAATTAATAGTATTTTTTTCATTAAAATAAAAGTTTAATCGTTGGTTAATATTCGCAATATATTAAATAATTTTTTAAACTAAATAGCAAATTTTTTAGATAAGAGTAGTTGATTGTTAAACAATTTGAATGTTAGATGTTTATGCTGTTATAAGTTGTTTATGTTAAGATTTAATAAACGTAAATCCTAAATCATTTTGTATCTTTGCAGTCCAAAAATGAGGTATGAGAACAAAGTCACTTAAAAAGAACAAAATCAACGTTATAACTTTAGGTTGTAGTAAAAATGTCTACGATAGCGAAGTCCTAATGGGACAATTAAAAGCTAACGGAAAAGAAGTTGTGCATGAGGAAGAAGGTAACGTGGTAGTTATTAATACCTGTGGTTTTATTAATAATGCAAAGGAGGAAAGCGTGAACACTATTTTAGAGTACATGCAAAAAAAGGAAGATGGAGAGGTTGATAAAGTCTTTGTAACAGGATGTTTAAGTGAGCGTTATAAGCCAGAATTACAAAAAGATATACCTAATGTAGATCAATATTTTGGGACTACAGAGTTGCCAGGTTTACTTAAAGCTTTAGGTGCAGATTATAAACATGAGTTAATAGGAGAGCGTTTAACAACTACACCTAAAAACTATGCCTATTTAAAAATTGCAGAAGGTTGTGATAGACCATGTAGTTCTTGTGCGATTCCTTTAATGAGAGGTAAGCATAAATCTACGCCAATTGAAAACTTGGTTACGGAAGCTGAAAAGTTAGCAGCAAATGGCGTTAAAGAGTTAATCTTAATTGCCCAAGATTTAACGTATTACGGTTTAGATTTATACAAAAAACGAAACTTAGCAGAGTTACTTGAAAACTTAGTTAAAGTTGAAGGTATTGAATGGATTAGATTGCATTATGCTTTTCCAACAGGCTTCCCAATGGATGTGTTAGATTTAATGAAGCGAGAACCAAAAATTTGTAATTATCTAGATATTCCATTACAACATATTAGTGACGATTTACTTAAAAGTATGCGTCGTGGTACTACCAAAGAAAAAACAACAAATCTAATTAAGCAGTTTAGAGCTATCGTCCCAGAGATGACTATTAGAACAACATTAATTGTTGGTTATCCAGGCGAAACGGAAGCACATTTTCAAGAATTAAAACAGTGGGTAAAAGATATGCGTTTTGAGCGTTTAGGTTGTTTTACTTATTCTCATGAAGAAAACACTCATGCCTATAACTTGGAAGACGATGTGCCACAAGAAGTGAAGCAAGACAGAGCTAACCAAATTATGGAAATTCAATCTCAGATTTCTTGGGAGTTAAATCAAGAAAAAATCGGAGAAACCTTTAAAGTGGTTATAGACCGTAAAGAAGGTACTTATTTTGTAGGTCGTACTGAGTTTGATAGTCCAGATGTAGATAATGAAGTGTTAATTGATGCAACTGACACGTATTTAAAAACAGGAGAATATTACAATATTAAAGTGACTGAAGCTGAAGATTTTGATCTTTATGGTGAGTTAGTAAAAGCTTAAATTAAGGCGTTCAAAATAAAACAATTTGAATGTTAAATCTAAAAAAGTATATTTACAAAACTAAACAAACCAAAAAATGAAAAAATCAGTATTAAAAACAGTAGTAGTAGCTTGCTTTTTTATGTTAACAGCTTGTGGTGGTGGAGGACCAGAAGGTGCTACAATTAGCTTTTTAGAAGCTATGTATTCTGGAGATTTTGAAACAGCTAAAAAACACGCAACTACAGACACAAAATCTATGTTGTCTATGCTAGAGTCTTTTGGCGCAAAAGATCAATTTGCAGATAAGATGAAAGAAGCAGATATTTCTTTTAAAGTAGTTGATACTAAAATTGATGGAGACAAAGCAGTATGTACTGTAAAAATGTCAAGTAGTCAAGATGAAAAAGATCAAGACATGCCAATGAATCTTATTAAAGAAGAAGGGAAATGGTTGGTAAGTATGGACAAAGAGTCAATGAATAAAGAAGGCTTAGATAAAGCTAATAAAGAAACAGGAAATCCTGATATGGAGTCTGATGACGATATGGATGAGGAAATGATTGAGGAAGATGATTATGAGGCTGCTGAGTAAATGTTAAAAACCACTATAAAAATATCACTAGTCTTAGCTGTTATTTTTTTAGCATATAAATTTTTTAAAGACGATTCAAACAGACCGTATGAATCGTCTTTTTTGTATAAATTATCGCCTAAAGAAAAAGCTAAACTTCAAACTGGAGATATTATTTTAAGACGTGGTTACGGTTTTGTAAGTACTATGATTTCTAAAATGATGAGTGAGGACTATGATGTAACTCATCTAGGTGTTGTTATCAAGCAAAATGATAATTTAAAAATTGCACATGCGCTGTCAAGTAGCGTATCTAATCAGGATGGTTTACGTTTGCAGGCAATAGATTCTTTTGTGCACAATTCTCATGATAAGACGATTTTGGTCACTAGATTAAAAAATATAGATACAATTAAACAAAGTAAAATTGTAAAGCAAATTGATTATTACTATAAAAAACAATTACCCTTTGATCATAGCTTTAATTATAAAGATACTACTGAGCATTATTGCTCTGAGTTAATTTGGCGTATATACGAGCATAATTTAAAAATTCTGCAAGTAGCAGATAGTATTACAGATCAGCAAAAATATAATTCACTTAAAACGTTTTACGATCCAAATTATTTTAATATTATAATCAATCACCAAAAGTAAAATAATCTAGTTTTTTTCGACTTGCCTTTTAATTTTCTTAATAGCAGTTTCAATAGATTTTTCAGGCTCTATAATATTATATTCGCCCCAAAAATCGGGATCTCTAAAGCCGGAAACTTGGTCTTGCAAAATACTATTTTGTTTAAGTTTTTTAGACTGTGTATTGGTTAATAAATCCTTATTTATATTCCAATCTGTTATAGCCATTTCACTTTGTAATGTATATCTACTATTAAACCATCGGTTATCCCAATTAACTTTAAAAGAGATTAATATATTGCTATAAGCAAAATACCATTTGCCATCTTTTGTTCTGTAATTAACCTTGTAAGCAGCTTCAGTTGGATATACATTAGCTTTTCTTGGTTTTTTTCTCACAAATAATTTGGTGGCTTCGGTTTGATTTTCAACATTTAAATTAAAAACAGCACTAGTTAAAGCATAATTATTAGCGTCAATATAAAGTGTGCCATAATACAAAGGTCTATAAACAGTTTCTTTTTGTTTAAAATTTACAACATAAACTAATTGATTATCAACCTGAGTAGATCTACCAAAAGTAAACGTGTAGTCACTTAGGGTTTCATCATTAAAAATGTATTCAGGATACTTAATAATTTCAGTGTGTAAACTGCTAAAGGGACCTCCTTGAATTTTAAGGGCGATGGTATCTAACCTTGAGTAATCTGTGTTTTTTCTAGCCTTTATTAAAGTAACATTGTCATTTTTACTAGAGTTATAAGACGATTTATTAATGCTAACAATGGCTTCAGATAATGATGCATTTCTGTTACGTTTTTTAATAGTTTCTCTATAAAAACCTGTCATAAACACAGTTTCAGTAGCGTAGTTTTCTCCTTTTAGGTTTAATACTTTCTTTACTAATTCTTCTGCATCTTTAGGTGCTGCAATATCTATAGCAGCCAATACTGTGGCTGCTTCTTGTAAATATATTTTAGTATCAGTTGGTTTAAATTCTGATAAAGCAACTTCTAATTTTTGATACCCTAAATAAGATATTGTTACATTGTTTTGTAACAGGTCTTCTGGGACTTTTAACGTAAACTCGCCATCACTATTAGCTATAGTACTAACGTTGGAGTTGGTAATAATTAAATCGGCTAATGCTAAAGGATTATTGGTAGTTTTATCTAATACTATTCCTTTAAATTCGGTTATATTTTGACTAAAACCAAAAAAACAAGTTAGTAGTGTGAAATAGACTATGTAGTTTTTAATGTTTAAAGGTAGTACAGTTGATTTCACTAGTGTTGTGTTTGCAGATTATCTTATAAAGTTACTCAAATTTCAACACTTTACTCTTGGGTTTTATGTTAATTTTAAGACATACTAAAGGGCAAACTGCCTTATCTTTACAGCAGATTAATTTGTAACTATGCCAACAGACTGTATACCCTTTAAAGAAACAGGATATTTTTCTCAATTAATTTGTGATTATTTAGCTGAAGCTGAATCACTAAAACCGTTTTATAATAGGTTTCCTAATATCAAAAACTTTGAAGCTCAAATAAAACAGAAGCAAGATAATTTTTCTCAAGAAGGTAGAGTGGTCTTAGCAAAAACTTTGCAAGAGCAATATAACCTACTGGAAACATCAGAAGCTACAGACACTAACATTAAGTTATTAGCAGACAATAAAACCTTTACAATTACAACAGGTCATCAGCTTAATTTATTTACAGGACCATTATATTTTTTGTATAAAATTGTGTCTACAATAAATTTAACTAAGCAATTAAAAATACAATATCCAGAATATAATTTTGTGCCTATCTATTGGATGGCTTCAGAGGATCATGATTTTGAAGAAATAAATTATTTCAATTTTAAAGGCAAAAAAATACGTTGGAACAAAAATGCTTCAGGAGCAGTTGGAGATTTAGATACTACTGGTTTAGATAACGTGTTAGACCTTTTTGCAAAAGAGTTAGGGATTGGTCAAAATGCTAAATTTTTAAAATCACTATTTGAAAACGCTTACTTAAAACATGATAATTTAGCTAAAGCCACGCATTATTTAGCAAATGTATTATTTGGTGAGCATGGTTTGGTAATTATAGATGCTAATAATAAAGATTTAAAAACATTATTTATACCTCAAATTAAAACAGAGTTATTTAATAATACATCATTTCAAAAAGTTACTGAAACATCAAATCAATTAAGTCAAGTATCAGAAAACTACGCTATACAAGTAAATCCTAGAGATATAAATTTATTTTATATCACTAAAAATGTAAGAGAACGTATTGTTTTTAAAGATCAAAAATATTCTGTTTTAAACACGTCAATATCTTGGACTAAAGAAGAGTTGTCAATACATATAGACCAGGCTCCAGAATGTTTTAGTCCTAATGTAATTATGCGTCCATTGTATCAAGAAGTTATTTTGCCAAATTTATGTTACATTGGTGGTGGTGGTGAGCTAGCTTACTGGTTTCAGTTAAAAGCTAATTTTGAAGCTAATAATGTGGTTTTTCCAATATTACTTTTACGTAATTCTGTTTTGATAAAAACAAAACAGCAAGCGGATAAACTTAAAAAACTAAGCATATCTGATAAGGACTTGTTTTTAAAACGTGATAGTTTTATTAACAAAAAAGTACGAGAAATTTCTAATATTGATATTGATTTTTCTGAGCAAATTCAACATCTAAAATCACAGTTTCAACAACTTTATAAGCTAGCAGAATCAACGGATAAGTCTTTTGTTGGTGCAGTAGCCTCTCAAGAAAAAAAGCAAATTAATGGGTTGGCACATCTTGAAAAAAGATTGTTAACTGCTCAAAAAAGAAAACTTAAAGATCAAGTAGAGCGTATTACCGATTTACAATACCAATTGTTTCCTAATTATAGTTTGCAAGAACGTAATACTAATTTTTCAGAATTATATTTAGAATTTGGTACGGATTTAATACCTCAGTTAATTAAAAATTTAAAACCTTTGCAAGGTCAATTTTTAATTCTTGAATTATAAGCCATGCATAAAATAGATTTAGATTTAGTTGAAATGACGCTAGACGTCATGAAATATACAATAGATCGTATTTCAAAAACTGAAGACGTCATTGGTAAACCTCAAAAAGCCGAAACTTTAAAAGCGCTTGTAGGAGAAACAGTGACAGACAAAGGTATTGGTGGCGAGACTGCTTTTAACTTATGGAAGCAACATTTAATGCATGCCAATGTAAAAATTGATCATCCACGTCATTTAGCATTTGTGCCAGCATCTCCAACCAGAGCCTCTATTTTATTTGATTTGGTAACTTCAGCATCAAGTATTCATGGTGCGTATTGGATGGAAGGAGCAGGTGGTATTTTTTGCGAAAACGAAGCCATGAAGTGGATTGTATCCTTAACAGGATTACCACAAGGTGCTTTTGGAGTATTTACTAGTGGTGGTACTGCAGCAAACTTGTCTGCAATTGTTACAGCACGCGAGTATTGGAGAAGTTTAAACGACGACAACAAAAATCAAAAAGGGTTAATCATTACCTCAATTGGTGCACACTCTTCAATCAAAGCTATGGCTAAAGTGGTGGATGTGGATGTATTATTGGTAGATACAGAAGACCGTTTAAAAGGAGACGCTTTAAAGCAAACTATTTCAGACTTAACAACACACCAAAGACAACGTCTATTTGCAGTAGTTGCAACAGGAGGAACTACAAATGCAGGAATTATTGACGATTTAGAAGGTATTGCAAACATTTGCGAAACAGAACATTTATGGTTGCATGTAGATGCAGCTTATGGTGGTGGTGCGTTAGCAGCAGACTCTGTTAGGTACTTATTTAACGGAATTGAAAAAGCAGACAGCATTACCATTGATCCACACAAATGGATGTTTTCTCCATACGATTGTGGTGCTGTAATATATAAGCAACCAGAATTAGCTAAAAAAGCGCACGCACAGGAAGGTTCCTATTTAGATATTTTTAAAGACGAAGGAGCACATGGTTTTAATCCAACAGATTACCAAATACAATTAACACGTCGTGTACGTGGATTACCGTTATGGTTTAGTTTAGCTACTCATGGTACTGACAGGTATAAAGAAGCTGTGGAGCGTGGTTTGGAATTAGCAACCATAGCTGGACAGTTAATAAAAGATATGGATCATGTAGAGCTTGTAAGAGAGCCAAGCTTATCTTGTGTGCTTTATAGACGTAAGGGATGGACACCAAATGACTACAGAGATTGGACTTTTAAAAATCACGATAAAGGCTTTGCATTAGTAACACCAACCAAATGGAAAACAGGAGCTAATTTTGAAACCGTTTCTCGTTTTTGCTTTATAAATCCAGACACAACTACTCAAGATATTAAAGCAATTTTGGAGTCCATGAAATAGTATTTGTTAATTGTTAAAAAAATAGTGCAAATTTTCATAAATCATAAATAGTATTTATCAATGCAATTACTATTTTTGTGCATGCAACACGACAAAGTACTTATTTTAGATTTCGGATCGCAATACACACAACTAATTGCGCGCAGAGTTAGAGAGCTTAACATCTATTCCGAAATACACCCATTTAACAAACCACCAAAAAACGTAGACGATTATAAGGCTGTTATCCTTTCTGGAAGCCCAATGTCTGTAAGATCTAAGGATGCTTTTCATCCGGATCTGTCAGAAATTAGAGGTAAAAAGCCTATGCTAGCTGTCTGTTATGGCGCACAATATTTAGCCCATTTTTCTGGAGGTGAAGTAGCCGAATCTAATACACGCGAGTATGGTCGTGCCAACTTAAGCTTAGTAGAAGAGGATACTTTTTTTAAAAATATATCAATAGGTAGTCAAGTATGGATGAGTCATAGTGACACCATCAAACACCTACCAACAAACGGAAAATTATTAGCAAGCACGCACGATGTGCAAAATGCAGCTTATAAGATAGAAGGCGAGTCGACTTACGCGATTCAATTTCATCCAGAAGTATACCACTCTAAAGACGGTAAACAATTACTAGAAAACTTTTTAGTATCAATTGCAAATGTAAATCCAGATTGGACACCAAATGCGTTTGTACAAGAAACCGTTGAGGATTTACAAGCAAAACTTGGAGACGATAAAGTTGTTCTTGGATTATCAGGAGGCGTAGACAGTTCCGTAGCAGCAATGTTATTGCACAAAGCAATAGGTAAAAACCTGTACTGTATATTTGTAAATAACGGATTATTACGTAAAAACGAATTTTCTGATGTATTAGAACAATACAAAGGAATGGGCTTAAACGTAAAAGGTGTAGACGCTTCGGCACGCTTTTTGGATGCATTAGCAGGATTGAGTGATCCAGAAAAAAAGCGTAAAGCTATAGGTAACGCGTTTATCGAGGTTTTTGACCAAGAAGCAAACCTAATAGAAGACGTAAAATGGTTAGCACAAGGGACTATTTATCCAGACGTGATAGAAAGTGTAAGTGCAACAGGAGGACCAAGCGCAACAATAAAAAGTCATCATAATGTAGGTGGATTACCAGACTACATGAAACTTAAAATTGTAGAGCCACTTCGTGCTTTATTTAAAGACGAAGTAAGACGTGTAGGTGCAAGTATGGGTATGGATAAAGACCTTTTAGGACGTCATCCATTTCCAGGACCAGGTCTAGCAATCAGGATTTTAGGTGATATCACTGCAGAAAAAGTACGTATATTACAAGAAGTAGACGCAGTATTTATTAACGGATTACGCGACGCAGGATTATACGATAAAGTATGGCAAGCAGGAGCTATTTTACTACCAGTAAATAGTGTAGGAGTAATGGGTGACGAGCGTACTTACGAGAAATGTGTAGCATTAAGAGCAGTAGAAAGCACAGATGGTATGACTGCAGACTGGGTAAATTTACCATACGAGTTTTTACAAAAAACAAGTAACGATATAATAAACAAAGTAAAAGGCGTTAATAGAGTAGTGTACGATATAAGCAGTAAGCCACCAGCAACTATTGAGTGGGAATAAAGGTTAATACCGTCACTTCAAGTAATTTTTTAAGCTTGATAAAATAGTATCAAAATGTTGGGCGTTACCACAAGGGTCGCGTCTTCCATTATATCTTTTTTTTGCCATATATGGCAGCAAAAAAAAGGATGCCATTACAACCGCTAACGCAGTTTGAAACGTATAAATAACATATGAGAAAATTAATATATATCTTAAGCGTAGTCGTAATGTTTGGCTGTGCTTCCGCGAAAGCGCAAAATTACAAAACGCATAAAGTAAATGCAGGAGAAACTATAGAGCAAATTGCTGCAAAATATAGTGTTACAAAATCTCAGATTTATGCATTAAATCCAGACGCTAGAAAAGAAGTAAAAGTAAATTCTGTATTAATAATTCCAAATAGTAAGGCAGCACAAGCTTCACCACAATTAACAGAGGTTAAAACGTTAGATGGTTTTAAAACCCATAAAGTTAAACGTAAAGAAACCCTATATAGTTTATCTAAAAAATACGATGTAGAGCAAGAGGAAATTAAAAAGCATAATCCAGAATTATATGCTAATAATTTGCGTAAAGGTGATAAAATTAAAATTCCAGTTTACAAAGTAACCAAAGCTGTTGTTGAGGTAAAATTAGCCACAAAAAGCCATACTGTAAAACCAAAAGAGGGTAAATGGCGTATTGCTTATCAATATGGTATAACAGTGCAAGAGTTAGAGGATTTAAATCCTGATATGTCAGCTGTTTTACAACCAGGAGAAGTTATAAATGTTCCTAATCTAGAAGCTGAAGAAGTAAAAACAATTGATGAAAAATACAGTTATTATACAGTTTTAAAATCTGAAGGGTTTTACAGACTAAAACTTAAAACCGGATTAGAACAGGAGCAATTAGAGCAATTAAATCCAGAGCTTTTAACAACAGGGTTAAAAGAAGGCATGGTTTTAAAAATTCCGTTTGATTCTGATGTTAGAGCAAAAAATGAAGGTTTAGGTATCACTTTAGCAGGAGAGAAGTTGTTTACATCAGATTTAACAACACGTAATTTGGATGCAAATACAAAACACATAGCAATTATGCTGCCTTTTAAATTAACTAAGGTAGATGCAGACTCAGTTTACGACGCTAAAAAGCTAATTAAAAACGATCCTTATGTTAGTACCTCTTTGGATTTTTACTCAGGAGCTAAAATGGCAATAGATAGTTTAGCAACTTTAGGAATAAATCTTAAGGTAGATGTATATGATACAGAAAATAGAGAAAGTAAAGTTGTGTCATTATTACAATCTAATAATTTTGACGATGTAGATGTAGTGATTGGACCAGTAATGCCAAAACTTTTTAATACTGCAGCAGCAACACTAAAAAGTAAAAAAATACCATTAGTATCTCCAATAACCAAAACGGTAGACTTACAAGAAAATGTATTTCAATCTAGACCTGACGAGGCATTGTTAAAAGAAAAACTATTAAATTATTTTAAAGCAGATAGTACATCACACTTTATAATCGTCTCTGATATAAAAAATAAAGTAACAGCAGATGCGCTTAAGGTGTCATTCCCTAAAGCTGCTATGGTAAAATCTAGAAAAGTTGCTAAGACAGGAGCAGATGCTTATTACGTATTTGATCAGGATATGGTTAATGTGCTTAAACCAGGTAAAAATATTGTCTTTTTAGAAACTGAAAATGCAGGATTTGTATCAAATGTTTCTAGTATCCTAAATTCTAAAATTAAACCAAATATGTCTGTCGTATTAACAACTACAGATAAAAATAATGCGTTTGAGGATGATGAGGTTAGAAGTACACATTTGTCTAATTTAGGATTTACCTATGCGTCCATTAATAAGTCTTTTAGCGAAGATGAAAATAACAGTTTTGCAAAACGTTACAAAGCAATGTATAATGAGTCACCAAACACATACGCTGTAAGAGGATTTGATTTAACAATGGATGTTGTTTTACGTTTAGTAACTTCAGAGGATATTTATACCTCTGTAAACGAGTCTCCATTGACAACTTATGTAGAAAATAAATTTGCATACAAAAAGAAATTATTTGGAGGGTATTATAACAATACAGTATACATTGTTAAATATCAAGATTTAAAAATAGTAGAAGTAAAAAATTAAAAAGTAGTCGTTTTTATAATCATGTTTAAGTACGTATTTATTTGCTTGGGGTTTTTCTTGTTACACAGTGATGTAATGGAAGAGCTGTCATGGAGTGAAAATTACAAACTTAATTGGGATGATTTTAAAGGACAACCTAATCAGGATACAGATGCTGTTGCAGTAACAGCATCTGGTATTACTTTTAGTTACTCTATTAACAAACGTGATGATAAAGTCTATGGTTTTAAAACCTTAGTTAAAGCGTTTTTTTATCCAGAACATTCTTGGTGCAAATCTGACCAAGTAGATAAACACGTTTTAGGTCACGAGCAATTACATTTTGATATTACAGAGTTGCATGCAAGGCTATTTAGGCAACGCATCGCTGCAATTAAGCCACATGAAGATTTGGCTAAAACACTTCAAGAGATGCATAGTGCGATTGATAGTCAATTAGCAGAGATGCAAAATACGTACGACTTACAAAGTGAATATTCTATTAACGTCGATGGTCAAAAAAAATGGAAGGACAGTATTGCTGTGCGACTAAAGGCTGTAAACAAGTTTAAATCTAAAGGATAATTTGCTTCAACCAGACAAAGATTTTTTAATTAAATTGGCACATACCAAAATGCCTTTTGGTAAATACAAAGACCGTTTTTTGATAGACTTACCAGAGTACTATATTGTTTGGTATCATAATAAAGGATTCCCTAAAGGAAAACTAGGCGAAATGTTAGAAACTGTTTATACGGTTAAATTAAATGGATTGGAAGATTTAATTCGTAACATAAAAAAACAATATCCTAAATAGACTTCTTAGTGGATTTTAAGCTTATTAATAGTTTTCATTAGGCTCTATATGAATAAGCACGTGTCCTAAATTTGGAATTTGTTCTCGCAAATAGTCTTTTAAGTTGTGTGAAATGTCGTGTCCTAGTTTTACTGAAATATTACCATCCACAATAGCATGTAAATCAACATTAAACTTCATGCCAGCTTTACGTATAAAACATTTTTCGGTACCTAAAACACCTTTCACTTTTAAGGATTGTTCTCTAATGTCAATAATTAGATCATCATAAACTTGCTCATCCATGACTTCACCTAAAGCAGGTCTTAAAATTAAATAACTATTATATAATATAAAGGCTGACGCAAATAAAGCAGCCCAATCATCAGCAGTTTCAAATCCTTTACCAAAAAGTATTGCTATAGAAATGCCAATAAAAGCCATTATAGATGTTATAGCGTCACTACGATGGTGCCAAGCATCTGCTTTTAATGATGAGCTATTGGTTTGTTTGCTTTTCTTTATTACAATCTGAAACGCTATTTCTTTCCAAATAATAATCACACCTAACACAATTAGTGTCCATGATTTAGGTGTTTTATGAGGCGTTAAAATGTTATGAATACTTTCTGATGCAATTATAGTCGCAGACACAACTAAAAAGGCAACAACAGCAAAAGTGATTAAAGGTTCGATTTTTCCATGACCATAAGGATGATTTTCATCTGCAGGACGTTTTGCATATTTAAAACCAAATAATACTAATAGTGAAGCAAATATATCTGTTGTGGACTCAATTGCATCTGCGATTAATGCATAAGAGTTTCCAAAAACACCTGCTAATCCTTTTATAAGTGCAAGCAATGTATTTCCAATAATACTAAAGTAAGTTGTACGTATTGCAGTTTGCTCGTTAGTCATTGTATAGGTTTGATTTTTTAATCGTTCTAAAAAATACGTAAAGTTATAGTAATAACCATGTAAAAACGGTATCACTAAGCAATTTGATTAAATTAAAATATAATCAGTTGTTTTTTAAAGCCTAATGGAAGAAGCAAAGTTTAGGTTATTAAAATAATTAGTAGATGTAAGTGCTAAGTTGCTCATAAAAAAATATAAAAAAGAGTTGTAAAAATAAAACAAGAAAGACCAACAGTTTCTACTTAAAAATCGTAAATTTGCTCGCGTTTAACAACGCAACATGACATCAGAAACTAAGTACATATTTGTAACAGGAGGAGTAACATCTTCCTTAGGAAAAGGAATTATAGCAGCATCTCTTGCTAAACTACTTCAAGCGCAAGGTTACAGAACCACAATCCAAAAATTAGACCCTTATATTAACGTAGATCCAGGTACGTTAAACCCATATGAGCATGGCGAATGTTATGTTACAGATGATGGTGCAGAAACCGATTTGGACCTTGGACATTATGAGCGTTTTTTAAACGTACCAACTAGTCAAGCCAATAATGTTACGACTGGACGTATTTATCAAAGCGTTATAAATCGTGAACGTAAAGGTGAGTTTTTAGGAAAAACAGTACAAGTTATCCCTCATATTACAGACGAAATTAAACACAGAATCCAAATCCTAGGTAACTCTGGAGATTATGATATTGTTATTACAGAAATTGGTGGAACCGTTGGAGATATTGAGTCCTTACCATACATTGAAGCAGTAAGACAATTAAAATGGGATTTAGGTGATAATAATGCATTGGTCATTCACTTAACATTAATTCCATATTTAACAGCAGCTGGAGAGTTAAAAACAAAACCAACCCAACATAGTGTAAAAACTTTAATGGAAAGTGGTGTACAAGCAGATATATTGGTTTGTCGTACAGAGCATGAATTACCTTCAGATCTAAAAAGAAAATTAGCCTTATTTTGTAATGTACGCGAAGAGGCAATCATACAATCTATTGATGCATCAACAATTTATGATGTGCCAAATTTAATGCTTGAAGAAAAACTGGATCAAGTTGTACTTAAAAAATTAGCATTAAATAGTGATGTTCCTGATTTAACAACTTGGAATAAGTTTGTACAGAGACATAAAAATCCAAAATCTGAAATTACAATCGGATTAATAGGTAAATATGTAGAGTTACAAGATTCTTACAAGTCTATATTGGAAGCATTTATTCATGCTGGAGCAGAAAATGAAGTTAAAGTAAATGTAGAGTCTGTACATTCTGAGTATTTAAATGCAGACAATATTAAAATGAAGTTATCACACCTTGATGGTGTATTAGTAGCTCCAGGTTTTGGAGAGCGTGGTATAGAAGGAAAAATAACAGCAATTAAATATGTACGCGAAAACAACATTCCGTTTTTAGGAATTTGTTTAGGTATGCAAATGGCAGTTATTGAGTTTTGTCGTAACGTCATGGGATTAGCAGATGCTAACTCTACAGAAATGGATCCTAAGACTACAAATCCAGTTATTGATATTATGGAAGACCAAAAAACCATCACAGATAAAGGAGGAACAATGCGTCTTGGTGCTTGGGATTGCCATATCGAAAAAGAGTCTATAGCTTATAAAGTCTACCAATCTCAAGATATTAAAGAGCGTCATAGACATAGATATGAGTTTAATAGTAATTTTAAAACTCAAATCGAAGCTGCAGGATTAAAAGCCACAGGTTATAATCCTGATACAAAATTGGTCGAAATTGTTGAAAACCCATCTCATCCTTGGTTTGTTGGTGTGCAATACCACCCAGAATATAAAAGTACAGTAGCCAATCCACATCCTTTATTTGTGGCATTTGTAAAAGCAAGTTTAAAGCACAGTAAGAAAAAATAAGTGTCAATTTGACACCAATTTAAAAGTGGTCGTATATTTGACTAATTAATTATTCCTTGAATAAGTTAGAGGAACCAAACAATTATGGAAGAAAAAAAACTAGACGTTAAGTCGATAATAGGATTTGTATTAATTTTCGGAATCTTATTATTCATGATGTGGCAAAACCAGCCATCTCCTGAAGAGCTTAAAGCGCAAGAGGTAGAAAAGCAAGCTCAAATTGAGGCTCAGAAAAAAGTAAATGCTACAGCTCCATCAGAGACTAAAGTTACTACTGCATTAGATTTTTCTAAACCAAAGGACTCTACTCAAGTAGCAGCATTACAATCAAAAATCGGTGATTTTGCTTATTCTTTAGCGACTACAACTACTACAGATAGTGAGGTATTGGTTGAAAGTGATTTATTAGCATTAAAGTTTAACACAAAAGGTGGTCATCTGTCAGAGGTTAAACTTAAAAACTTTGTAAACTTTGATTCTATTCCAATTTACTTAGTAAAGGATGGTAATTCGGTATTTAATATCAATTTCCAAACAACAGATAATCGTACTTTAAATACTAAAGATTTATATTTTCAGCCTACAGTAACTAAAAGTGGAGAAAACACAGTAGTGTCCATGAAGTTAAAAACTGCAGAAGATAAATTTTTAGAGTATAATTATGTAGTTAAGCCAAACGATTATATGGTAGATTTTACCATTAAATCTCAAGGTTTAGAGTCTGCTATAAATACGTCAAATCCTATTAATTTAGATTGGACACAAAAAACGATAAGACATGACCAAAGTATTAGTTACGAGAATAGATACACACGTTTAACTTACCAAACAGATGGTGATGTAGACAAGTTATCCCAAATGGGTGACGATGATGAGGTTGAAGAGGACGTAACATGGTTATCTTACAGACAACACTTTTTTAGTACTATTCTAGTGTCTGATAAGGCGTTTAAGGAAGTTTCAATTACATCTAAAAACTTAGTAGAAGACGAAGCGGTAGATTCTGTATTTACAAAACAATTTTCTACTAAAACTGCATTAGCTTTAAATGGAGCCTCAATTAACAACAATTTAAAGTTGTATTATGGTCCAACAGATAGCGAGATTTTAAAAAATTACGATGATAATTTAGTAGAAAGTATCCCATTTGGATGGGGAATTTTTGGATGGATTAACAAGTTTTTATTTATTCCATTATTTAACGGATTAAGTTCGTTTTTACCTTACGGAATTGCAATTATTGTAATGACAGTACTTATTAAGTTAGCCATGTCATTTGTACAATACAAGCAATACTTATCGCAAATGAAGCTTAAAGTTTTAAAACCAGAACTTGATGCTATCAGAGAAAAGTATAAAGACAACAAAATGAAGGCGCAACAGGAAACTATGGCACTTCAAAACAAAGCAGGAGCAAGTCCTTTAGCAGGATGTTTACCAGCATTTATTCAAATGCCAGTATTTTATGCTTTATTTATGTTTTTCCCGACTGCATTTGCTTTAAGACAGAAAAAGTTTTTATGGGCTGAAGATTTATCTTCTTATGATGTTGTTGCAGAATTACCTTTTAATATTCCATTATATGGAGATCACGTAAGTTTATTTCCAATATTAGCTGCAATCGCTATTTTCTTTTACATGAAGTTAACGACTGGTCAAAATCAAATGTCAGCACCACAACAAGAAGGGATGCCAGATATGGCTAAGATGATGAAGTATATGATATACTTTGCTCCAATCATGATGTTAATTTTCTTTAATCAATACGCTTCAGGATTAAGTTTATACTACTTTATTTCTAACTTAATTAGTATTGGTATTTTATTAGTAATCAAGAATTTTATATTAGATGAAGATAAGATTCATGCTAATATTCAGGTTCAAAAAGCTAAGCCTAAAAAAGAAAGTAAGTTCCAGAAAAAAATGAAAGAAATGATGGAACAAGCTGAAAAACAAAAACAAATGCAACAAAAAAATAAAGGAAAATAATCTCTTTATTTAAAATTAATAAAAAAAGCTGTCTGCTATAATTTTAGTTTGGCAGCTTTTTTGTTATAACAAATGTTTAATATTAACGTTAAACCGTAAGGCATGGTTTCCGCGAAAGCGATATAAAGTAACGATACAATGAAAAAAACAAGTTTTTTATTATTCTGTTTATTTGTCACAAGTCTAGTGATGGCTCAAAGTTTAAATCAGTTTGACGCTAATGCACAACGTCATGGTACCTGGAAAAAGAATTTTGACAATACTAAAGTGGTAAGATATGAAGGCCAATTTGACCATGGTAAGGAAGTAGGAACATTCAAATTTTATAAAAATATAGATAATAAAGCGGTATTAACTGCTACCAAGGTTTTTAACAGTAACGATAATGTTGCTTTAGTAACCTTTTATGCTAGTAATGGAAAAAAGATAAGTGAAGGTAAAATGCGTGGTCATGATTATATTGGTAAATGGGTAATTTATCATAAAAATGTAGACCAAGTTATGACGCAAGAATTATATAATGACAAAGGTAAGCTTGAAGGAGAACGTTTGGTGTTTTATTTAAATGGTCAAATAGCCGAAAAAGCATATTACATGGACGGATTATTACATGGCGAATCTAAATGGTATGCAGAAAATGGTACCATAATGAAACTAATAACTTATAACGCTAATAAGTTTGAAGGTGCTTATAAAACCTACACTAAAGATGGTGTTATAGCTGTAGAAGGTTATTACAAGGACGACGTAAAATGTTGTGTATGGAAACGTTATAAAGATGGAAAGTTAGTCGAAGAAAAAGACTTAGATAAAAAAGCGAAAAAATAAGCTTTAGTTACTATAAATTAAAAAACGCCTTAATGTCTTAAGGCGTTTTTTTTTGCTATCAAAATGTTAGTTTTAAAGGGAATAAACTATTTAATTAAGACTTTATATTCTTATTGTAATGGTAAAATTACTTTATCAATTGGGTGTACAACACCATTAATTGCTTGAATATCTACCAATGATGTAACAATGTTACTTACTCTTCCATTAGGATCAGTTAAAGTAAAGTTAGTTGCGTCTGCAGTAATATCTCCACCTAATGTTGTTACTGGTCCACTCATTAGCATACTAGATTGTACATTAGCTCCAACAATGTGGTACGTTAGTACAGCGTCAACTGTAGCAGTATCTAAATCTGTTAAAGCAGTTGCGTTTAATTCCATTAATAAACTTCCAAAAGCAGCATCAGTTGGAGCAAATACAGTAAATGGTCCAGCTGTTGCATCAGATACAGTAGTAATATAAGGTACAGTTGGTGTCCCAGAATCTGCGTATTGTAATGCAGCAACTAAATTGCTTAATGCAGGATTTGAAGTTGCAAACGTTGCTATAGTTGGTAAATCTATTACAGTATCTACTGCATGGATAATTCCGTTTGTACCTACTACATCTGCAGCAGTTACTGTAGATATTCCGTTAAAACTAACACCATTTGTAGTGTCAAAATATAAACTTAAAGCGTTTCCTCCAAGACCACTAGCAGAGGTGTTTGTGTATCCAGAAACTAAAGTAGTTAAGTCGGTAGACGATAATGCACCACTAACAACGTGATTTAATAATAACTCAGATAATGCATCTGTTGGTACATCTGCCAAAGCTGTTCCGTTTAAATATGTTGCAAATGCAGTATTGTCTGGAGCTAATACTGTAAAAGGTCCTACTCCTGATAATACATTTACTAAATCACCATCTGCAGCACCTAAAGCTGCTACAAGACTTGAAAAATTAGCATTATTTACTGCGTGATCTACTACTGTAGGTAAAGCAATTACTTTATCTACAATATGTACGATACCATTAGATGCAGTGACATCTGCAGTTGATACTTCAGACACATTGTTAAATACTACACCATTAGAAGTATCAAATAATAAACTTATTTTATTATCTCCTGCACCATCAGCCAAAGTATTAGTGTAACCACTACCTAAACCTACAAGGTCTGTTGATGTAACCGTACCACTTATTACATGGTTTAGTAATGTTTGTGCTAAGGCAGCGTCTGGAATATCTTGTACTGTTGCCCAACCATTATCAGACATAAATTCTGCAAAAGCTTCATTTGTTGGTGCTAATACTGTAAAAGGTCCAGGTCCACTTAAAGTAATGGCTAAATCTGCTTCCACTACTGCAGCAACTAAACTACTTAAACTTGCTGTTGCTTGGGCTGTTTCAACAATATTTAAAGTTGTTGGCGTTGGTGTTGGCGTTGGTGTTGACGCATCGTCATCGTCACTACATGACCATAACACAAAAGTTGCTAAAAATAGTAGCGATAATTTTTTAATCGTTTTCATAATAAAGTTTTTTAATAGGTTTGTTTAACAAAACTATAAAAAGATTAAACAAAAAGAATTAAAGATTTGTTAAAGTTATTTAAATGTTTATTTGTCAGGCATTTATTAAGTCATTCCATTTATATATATGTGTTTGATTTTTTTTAGAAAGACTTATCTTTGCAGTCTATTAAAATTAGTCATGAAAAAAAGAGTTATTGTTGGATTATCAGGAGGAGTGGATTCTAGTGTTGCTGCGTATTTATTAAAAGAGCAAGGTTATGAGGTTATAGGTCTTTTTATGAAAAATTGGCACGACGACACTGTAACAATTTCTGATGAGTGTCCTTGGTTGGATGATAGTAATGATGCTATGTTGGTCGCAGATAAATTAGGAATACCTTTTCAAACTGTAGATTTAAGCGAACAGTATAAGGAGCGCATCGTAGATTATATGTTTGACGAATATGAAAAAGGTCGCACACCTAATCCAGATGTTTTATGTAATAGAGAAATTAAGTTTGATGTCTTCATGAAAATCGCCTTAGATTTAGGTGCAGATTACGTGGCTACAGGTCATTATTGCAGAAAAACAACCATTACAAAAAACGGAGAAGAGGTACACCAATTATTAGCAGGTAAGGATCCAAATAAAGATCAATCTTACTTTTTATGTCAATTATCTCAAGAGCAATTGGCTAAAGCATTGTTTCCTATTGGTGAATTATTAAAACCAGAAGTTAGAGAAATAGCTAAAGCTCAGGACTTAATAACTGCAGATAAAAAAGATTCACAAGGATTATGTTTTATAGGTAAAGTTAGATTGCCAGACTTTTTACAACAACAACTTAAGCCTAAAGAAGGTGTTATTGTAGAAATACCAAGAGATAATTCATTTTATAATGAAACGCTTCCTAGTTTCAATAATAAATTAGAAGAATTAAAATATCGTTCTAGAAAACCTAGCTATAGTATAGCTGAAGGTGTAGTAAAAGGAAAGCATCAAGGCGCACATTATTTTACTAAAGGACAACGTAAAGGATTAGCAGTAGGTGGTACAGCAGAACCATTATTTGTGATAGATACAGACGTTACAGAAAATGTTATTTATACAGGCCAAGGGACAACACACCCAGGATTATATAAAAATGTTTTATTTGTATCTAATGAAGAGTTGCATTGGGTTAGAGAGGACTTAGCATTAGCTACAGACCAAACCATGGAAGTGTTAGCAAGAATAAGATATAGACAAGTTTTGCAAAAAGCAACATTACATAAAGTAGAAAGTGGTATGTATGTAGAATTTGAAAACCAACAATCAGCTATTACTGAGGGACAATTTGTTGCTTGGTATTTAGAGGAAGAATTAGTTGGTTCAGGTGTAATTTCTTAACTTGCAGTAACAAAAGTTACTGTTATGAAAAACCTACTTCTTTTTTTCGTTTTAACCTATTCTGCATTGTCATTTGGACAAGAGCATGCTTGGGTCTATTTATCGGACAAACCTAATAGCGCAGCAGCATTAGCAAATCCCAATACAATTTTAACACAAAAAGCGCTGGATCGTAAAGCAGCTCATAATGTTGTTGTAGATTTTAAAGACGTTCCTGTGGAAGAAAGTTACATTGCACTTATCAAATCTCAACCAGGTGTTACTGTAATGTCAAAATCAAAATGGTTTAATGCCTTGCACGTTATAGGTAATCCATCAGATATCATGGCGTTAAATACCTTAACCGTTAATAGTACTACTATAGTTAGTAGTATAGATTTTGCAGACGATAATTTTGACGCCAGAATAAGTCAAAATCTAGATAAGCATGAGTTTGAAGCTAGTCTAACTACATTTAATTATGGTAATGCAGCAAATCAAGCAGTGATGATTGGTGCAGACGACTTGCACCAACATCCAGATAGTTATACAGGTTCTGGTATGACCGTCGCAGTTATAGATGCAGGATTTACAAATGTTGGTACCATGAATGGTTTTCAGCGTTTGCGTGATAATGGTGGTATTTTAGGAGGTTATGATTTTGTAGACAGAAACACAGATGTATACGCTTACACAGGAAACTCTCATGGAACATGGGTATTAAGCGATATGGCTGGTTATTTACAAGATGAATTTGTAGGTACTGCTCCAGATGCAAATTATTATTTATTTAGAACAGAAGATGCAGCTACTGAAACCCCTTTAGAAGAAAGTCTATGGGTTGAAGCAGCAGAGCGTGCAGATAGTTTAGGTGTAGATGTTATAAATTCGTCTTTAGGATATACCACTTTTGATAATCCTAATTACAGTTATACTCCTGCCGAAATGGATGGTAACACAGCCTACATTACCAAAGGTGCAAATATTGCTTTTCAAAAAGGGATCTTAGTTGTTAATTCTGCAGGTAATTCTGGTAGCGGAAGCTGGCAGATTGTTGGAGCTCCAGCAGATGCATCTGGTGTATTTAGTATTGGTGCTGTAAAGGCAGATGGTACTTATGCATCATTTAGTTCTAGAGGTAGCAGTGAACAACCAACTCAAAAACCAGATGTCGTGGCCCAAGGTCAAGCCAATTATATTATTACAACTTCGGATGTGGTTACCACATCTAATGGTACCTCATTTAGTTCGCCAATTATGGCAGGTGGAATCGTTTGCTTATGGCAAGCGCTACCTAATCTTTCAAATGCCGAAATCATGCAGTTAGTTCGTGAATCTGCTTCGCAATACAATGCGCCAGATTTCTTTTTAGGCTATGGTATTCCTGATTTATCTTTGGCTTTAGCACAAGGTTTGTCTGTAAACGAGTTTCAAAATGAAAGCGTAACATTAAAGTTATATCCTAATCCAGTGTCTAATCAATTAACTATTCAAATTCCTAGTCAATATGAAGAAGCTAGAGTTAGATTATATGACGTTTTAGGAAAGAAAATTATTGATACAAAGATAACCGCAATCAATAAAACAATAAACACAAGCGCATTGTCTAAAGGTGTTTATTTAGTTAAGGTTGAATCTGAAGGTTTAGCGATTACTAAAAAGATAATTAAAAACTAGAGGTTACAACTAACGTATATCGCCTTCGTTTTTAAAAATATTAACCACAAGATATTTATAGTAAATGGCAAATAAAATTACGCAACTATTTAATATACAATATCCAATCATTCAAGCAGGAATGATTTGGAATAGTGGCTGGAAGTTAGCCTCAGCAGCAAGTAATTCTGGAATATTAGGATTAATTGGTGCAGGAAGCATGTATCCAGACGTATTAAGGGAGCACATTCAAAAATGTAAAAAAGCAACAGATAAACCTTTTGGTATTAATGTCCCAATGTTATATCCTAACATTGAGGAAATCATGAATATAATTGTAGAGGAAGAAGTTAAAATCGTTTTTACTTCTGCAGGAAATCCAAAAACATGGACTAAATGGTTACAAGACAAAGGGATTACAGTAGTGCATGTGGTTAGTAGTGTCAAGTTTGCATTAAAGGCTCAAGATGCTGGAGTTGACGCCATAGTTGCAGAAGGTTTTGAGGCTGGAGGACATAATGGACGTGATGAAACTACAACGCTTACACTTATTCCAATGGTAAGCGAGCAACTACATATTCCATTAATAGCAGCTGGAGGAATTGCTACAGGAAAAGCGATGTTAGCTTGTATGGTTTTAGGTGCAGATGCTGTGCAAGTAGGTAGCCGATTTGTTGCAAGTGAAGAAAGTAGTGCGCATCAAGCATTTAAGCAAGTTGTAGTAGATGCAAAAGAAGGTGATACGCAATTAACTTTAAAAGAATTAGCGCCTGTTAGGCTAGTAAAAAATAAATTTTATAATCAGTTACAAGAGTTGTACAAAACAAGTCCAACACCAGAACAACTTAAAGAGTTATTAGGTCGTGCGCGTGCTAAAAAAGGAATGTTTGAAGGAGATTTAGAGGAAGGCGAATTAGAAATTGGTCAAATAGCTGGACTAATTCGCGATATAAAACCTGTTTCAGAAATTGTAAAGGACATGATTTCTGAGTTTGAAGAGGCTAAAAGTAATGTCACTAAACTATAACAGTAGTTATTGTATAACTTTATAATGATTCTTCATAAACTGCTAAGTAAAACAGCTCAAATTAAATGGATTCCTAAATGGATAAGTGTACTTGGGTTGCTTCAATATTTTTTACTATTAACTTCTAAAACAAGCAAAAAAACCTATTTGACGTTAAAGTTAAAAGGGTATAATCAACCAATTTATTTAAGGCCAAATACGTCTGATTATAAAATTTTCAAGCAAATTTTTATTGAAGAAGAATATAACGTCCACTATCCAGACCACGTTAATACTATTGTGGACGCTGGTTCTAATTGTGGATATTCTGTAGTGTATTTTAAAAATAAGTTTAAAAATGCAAAGCTTATCGCTATTGAGCCTGATAGGTCTAATATAGAAATGATTATAAAAAACACCTCAGGAATTAAAGATATTCATATTGTACAAGGTGGTATTTGGGATATAAATGCAGACTTAAAAATTTTAGATAAAAAAGCCGGTAAATGGGCTTTTAGAGTGGAGGAAGCGCTGGATAATACAAAAGATTTTAAGGGCTATAGTCTAGATGCCATAATGTTAGAGCACGATTTAAAAACTATTGATATTTTAAAAATGGATATTGAAGGCTCTGAAAAAAAAGTTTTTGAACAAAACTATCAATATTGGTTATCTAAGACTAAATTTGGCTTTTTAGAATTACATGAAACTTATGCTCCAGGTGTCACAGATTTAGTGCACTTAAGATTAAGCACATTTAATTTTGATATCTCTAAATCAGGTGAAAATGTCGTGTTTTCAAAAAGATAAATACGATGGCTTTAAAATAAATAATAACAATAGTAAATGGTATTAAGCACTTATACTAAAGAATTTAAATATAATTGGCAATTGGCTGCTCCTGTAATGTTAGGGATGTTGGGTCATACGTTTGTTAGTTTTGTGGACAACATTATGGTTGGTCAAATTGGAACAGCAGAATTAGCTGCTGTGTCTTTAGGTAACAGCTTTATGTTTATAGCTATGTCTATTGGTATTGGTTTTAGTACTGCCATTACGCCTTTAGTGGCGGAAGCAGATAGTGCAAACGATTTTGATAAAGGTAAATCAGCTTTTAAACATGGTTTGTTTTTATGTACCGTTTTAGGAGTGTTACTTTTTTTATTATTGCTATTAGCCAAACCTTTAATGTATTTAATGAAGCAACCTGTTGAGGTTGTAGAGTTAGCTATTCCGTATTTAGATTTAGTAGCAATATCTTTAATTCCCTTAATAATATTTCAAGGAATAAAACAGTTTAGTGATGGGTTATCTTTAACTAAATATCCTATGTATGCTACTATTGTAGCTAATCTAGTTAACGTTGGTTTAAATTATTTACTAATCTTTGGTAAGTTTGGTTTCCCAGAAATGGGTATTGTTGGAGCAGCTTATGGTACTTTAGTGTCGCGTGTTATTATGGTCGCTTATTTATGGTGGTTATTAAAAGGTCGTAAAAAGTCTAAAGACTATGTAACTAATATTAAGTTTTTTGTGTTAGATAAATTAATGCTTAAAAAAATTATAGGATTAGGGACACCAAGTGCTATGCAAATGTTTTTTGAGGTTGCAATTTTTACTGCTGCTATTTGGTTAAGTGGTTTGTTAGGTAAAAACCCTCAAGCAGCAAATCAAGTAGCCTTAAATTTAAGCTCAATGACCTTTATGGTTGCTATGGGATTAAGTGTTGCGTCTATGATTAGAGTAGGTAACCAAAAAGGATTACATCAATACATAGAATTACGTCGTGTAGCTGTATCGCTATTTTTAATGGGCTTTATATTTGCTGTCATTTTTGCTTCTTTATTTTTAATATTTAATCAGTTTTTCCCAAGGTTATATGTAGATTTTGATGATGCAGTAAACTTTAAAGATAATCTAGAGGTGGTCACAATAGCCTCGCAATTATTAATTGCAGCAGCTATATTTCAGATAAGTGATAGTTTACAAGTTATTGTACTTGGTGCTTTACGTGGACTTCAGGATGTTAAAATACCAACAATTATTACTTTTATTTCCTATTGGTTAATTGGTTTTCCAATAAGCTGGTATTTGGGTAAAGCAGATGCTTATGGTAGTTTTGGAATTTGGTTAGGATTACTAGCTGGCTTAACTACTGCTGCTATTTTATTGTTTATACGTTTTAATTATCTAACTAAAAGGTTAATTTTGGACTCTCAAAATAACTAGTCGCTAACCTTTAAAAAGCAAATATATTATGGAATTACCAAAATTCATTTTAGGTGATAATACAGATTTACCAAACGCAATCTTTGTGATTCATACAGAATTCCCTAGATTTATAATCAATCTAGAAGATGATGAAGTTGAGTGGTTTGAAGATTTTGACCAACATGATGAAAAAGAGTTGGAAATGGAAACAGAAAACCTAATCAAAGAAGCGACCGCATTTTACGATAGAGAAGTGGAGCGTTATGAAGATTAAGCACTCATAAAATCATTTCAACCATATAAATAACCTAACTTTTAGGTAACTGCAAAACAATTTTATGTTAGACCAATTAGTACAATACGATAAAGAACTTTTTTTATTTTTAAATAACCTAGGAACAACATCATGGGATGGATTTTGGTTGTTTTATACAGATAAATTACATTGGATTCCGTTTTATGCTGTGTTAGCTTTTTTAATGTACAAAAAATTGAATACTAAAATGTTTGTACTAACCTTAGTGGTTATAGCTTTAATGATTTTATTTACAGACCAAATTACTAACCTATTTAAAAATTTCTTGGTAAAACGTCCTAGACCATGTCATGAGGACGATTTAGTGCAAGCCATGCGATTGCTTAAATCGTGGTGTGGTGGTAAATATGGCTACTTTTCTGGACATGCAAGTAACAGTATGGCTGTCGCTATTTTTTCGGGTTTAATGTTAAGATATAAATATAAATATCTAATTTATATACTAATTGTTTGGTCTATAACTATGGCGTATAGTAGAATATACATAGGTGTACATTATCCTTTAGATGTTTTAAGCGGAATGCTATTTGGTGGACTTTCAGGATTTATGTTTTATAAACTTGATAAATACTTACAATCTAGATTTCAATTAAAATAATTACTTTCTAGTAAAATAATAGTAGGTATTTATCAATCGATCTTTATATTGTTTGCTATCTGGCTCACTCTCATTTAAATCATAAATAGCCATTTCTTTGATATTATATTTTTCAAAAAGAATAGCTTGATTTTTAGGATTTATTCCGTTGGATAAAACTCCAAATTCCGCTTCAAGCGGAAAGTTATAAGCATTGTTTTCTTGCTTAATTTGAGGTATTTTAGCTCCATATTGCCATATAGTTTCTGGCGAAACGTAGTCAATAGCATACAATTTTATGTCCTTTTGTTTATGTGTTTTTAAAAGCGTAGTTATGGGTTTAAAATTGTCGCTTGTAAACGTTTTGAAAATGGGTAAGCCAAATAAAAATAAAGCTCCAAAAAAAGCAGTAGTTAACAAAAAGACATGTTTAATCTCTTTTTTTATTAATTGTGAAAGGATGGCCAAGCCTAAAGTAAACACAATAATTGCAAATATTATAAAAAGGAATAAGCTATTATTTAATTGTGTTTTAAACTGAAAATACAACACAAAAGGAGCCACAATACCGATCAAACCAATTAAGCCAAAGTTAAAATAGACAGGTATGGTTTCGCGTTTGTCTTTTAGCGTTTTAAACTTACGAATCAAATACTCAATATAAAATCCAATATTTAAAGCTAAAGGAATTAAAACAGGCATCAAATATCTAGATTTTTTCTCTGGAATTATAGATAACAAAATAACAGCAAATAGGGTCCATAAAAAAGTAAACTTATAGGCTTTGTAATGTACTACACGTCGTTTTAAATACGGAAATAATAAGCTAATAAAAGCCGGAATAGTCCATAATCCACTTTGTGTAAAAAAGCTCCAGTAGTAATAAAAAGGTCTAACATTATAGCTGGTCCAATTACCAGTTTCTTTACTAGTAATAGCAGCAAATGTAGTTGGATCTTCTAATCTTACATAAAAGTACCACCAGCCACCAACAACTAATGATAATATCAAAATAACAATAATTGGTAGCGCTTTAGTTTTGATGTTTTTATAGTTAAAACTAAAGCTGAAAGCTAGTAAAAAAGGAAGTAATAAAGCATAAAAGCTAATAGGCCCTTTGCTTAATATTGAAAAACCAATACAAAAAGCAGCAATAATAGTATGTTTCCAATCTATGTTTTCTGATTTAAAAAACTTAAATAAATGATAGATTGCAATCATCATAAAGCCATGAGTAAAAATATCCCAAGGTGCTTCAATAGTAATACCAATAACATAAAACGATGTTATTAATATTAACGTGTTAATCATGCTATGTGCTCTGCTTTTTAATATGGTTTTGGATAATTTAAAACTATAAACAGCCAAAATCATTATCATGATAATAGCAGGTAAACGCATTCCAAAAACACTTTTTACACCAAAAATAATTCCAGAAATAGCGGTAAGCCATGTTGGTAAAGGTGGTTTTTCGTAACGTGCTTCGCCATTCATGGTAGTTAATAACCAATGATCATCCAATAGCATCTCTCTGGCAGTAATAAAATTACGTGCTTCCATTATAGTTACTTGTATGGTCTCTAAGTTAGGTAATAGCATGACTGCTAATAGCAAACAAATAAAGATGATTGGATAATCTTTTAATAGTTTAGGCATCTTGCTTTTTTAAGATTAACAAATTTCTGAAGTAAATTATAGCACCTAAAGAGTGTCCTACCAATAGCACATAATCGACCCTAAATATAGCGTAGGTTAAAATTAATAACGACCCTATTAAGCTTAAAGCCCAAAAGCCAAGTGGTAAAGAGGACTCTTTGTTTTTTTCAGAATATATCCATTGGTACACAAAACGTAGTGTAAACACTATCTGAGAGACGATCCCTAACACTAACAGCCAAAACGGAATAGCTTCGTTTTTAAATAACTTAACAGTATCAATTTCATTATTATTAAAATAAAATACAGTTATAAATACTGGCATTAATAATAAGATATAACGTATACCGACCGGAAATGTTTTCCATTGGTTTTGTAATTGTAAATTCCTGATATAAATATAATAGGTTAACCCTTGACCAAGCATAATAGCAAAGTCATCGCGTAAATATCCATAAATAAATAGCAAAAACGAAGCGATTAAACTAAGCGTCCAAAATAATGTAGGCGTGATCACACGTTTTTGTTTCTCGCTAGTAATCCATTGGATTATTAACCTAGAAGAAAATAAGGTTTGTGCTAAAAAGCCTATGCTAAGTATAATCCAATTACTCATTATTTTTGCTTAGCGACTTCGTAGTTAATGTATTTTTTCTTCATCCATAAATACGCAAAGCAATCCATTAAAGGTCCTAGTAACCTATTCCAAACGCCAAATTTAGCCTCGCCAGCAACTCTAGGAAAATGTTGTACAGGTATTTGCTTAGTTTTTCCATTTTGCAACATAATCATTGCAGGTAAAAAACGGTGTAATCCTTTAAACATGGGAATACGTTTAGCATAGTCCGTTTTAATTACTTTTAATGGACAACCAGTATCATCCATTCCGTCTTTAGTAAATGCACGTCTAATTCCGTTTGCAATTTTAGACGACATGTTTTTTACAAAACTATCTTTACGGTTAGCACGCACACCTGTAACTAAATCATATTCGCCTATATGTGCTAGTAGTAAATTAAAATCTTCTGGTGCAGTTTGTAAATCAGAGTCAATATATCCCACTAAAGGCGTGGTAGTGTAGTCAAAACCAGCTTTTATAGCAGCACTTAAACCACGATTGTCTTTGAATAATATGTAGTCAAAAGCATCATGTCTGCTACAAATAGCTTCAATTAAATCTTGACTTTTATCTTTTGAGCCATCATTAACAAATAATATTTTAGTGGTTTTGGTTGCTATTTGCGTGTAAGCTAATAACTCTTTTTCCACTCTAAGTAAATTATCTTCCTCATTATAAACAGGAACGACGATGGTAAATTGGTAATTCATAAACCTTTTTTAGTGTTACAAATGTATTGTTTTTTATAGAATTGAAATTAGTATCGAAAAAAAATCTGTTTCTTTGTAATACAGAAAAACACATATGAAGATATTAGTCACTGGAGCAGTAGGTTTTATAGGCTCTCACACCTGTGAGCGTTTACACGATTTAGGTCATGAAGTTGTTGGTTTAGATAATTTTAATAATTATTATAGCTTAGCGCTGAAAACTTTAAACGAAAAAGCACTGTTACAAAAAGGTATTAAAGTTATTACTACCGATTTAAGAAACCAGGATTTAGCAGAAGTTTTACCAAAAGACATCAACTATATTTTTCATTTTGCAGCTCAACCAGGTATTTCTGCAAGCTCTACTTTTGAAGATTATTTTACTAACAATATTATTGCGACTAAGAATCTTACGGATTATGCATTACAATGCCCAAATTTAGAATTATTTGTAAATATAGGGACTTCCTCTATTTATGGATTAGAAGCAACTTTTCCGGAAACCGAAGCGCCTAAACCTGCATCGTACTATGGTGTTACTAAATTAACTGCCGAGCAGTTAGTATTACAAAAAAGTAGAGAGCAATTATTTAAAAGTTGCTCGTTAAGACTATACTCTGTTATAGGACCAAGAGAACGTCCAGAAAAAATGTACACCAAATTAATTGCTTGTGCATTTAATGGAGATGCATTTCCGTTATACGAAGGTAGCGCAACCCATTTAAGAAGCTTTACTTATGTTGGTGATATTGTCGACGGAATTGTAAGCGTAGTAGGAAAAGAAAGTAAAGTAGATGGCGAAATTATTAACCTTGGTACAGAGGTTGAACATACCACACAAGATGGAATAGAAGCGGTTGAGCAAGTCATTGGTCAGTCTATTAAAATAGATCATGTTAAGGCTAGAGTAGGAGACCAATTGCGAACTAAAGCAAACATAGATAAAGCTAAACAGTTACTTGATTATAATCCGCAAACCACATTGTTAGAAGGTGTTAAGGCGCAAGTAGAATGGTATAAAGCTAATTTTTTATAATTTAAATATACAGAGAAATTCAAAAAAAAGGACAGTTATAAAACTGTCCTTTTTTTGTTGTTAGTTTTTTAAGACAAATTACTAAATTACAGCATTACCCTAATCCCAATAAATAATCTGCAGCAGCAAAAGGAGTGGTTTTATTAGCTTCAATTAAAGCGAGTTGTTTATTAAGTTCTAATTTAATTTCTGGATCATTAAAAAAGACACTTTTAAGTTGCTCTTCAATAGTTTGAAGTAGCCAGAATTTATTTTGTTCTGTACGCTTGGTATTAAAATAGTTATTCTGTTTGGTAAGTGTTATGTAATCCAAAATTACATCCCAAATCGCATCTATACCATCGTTTGTTAAGGCACTGCATAACGTTACTTTAGGTTGCCAATCAGAATCTTTTATTGGATACATATGTAAAGCTCTGTTAAACTCGACTTTAGCCATTTTAGCACGTTTAACATTGTCACCATCTGCTTTATTAATGGCTATTGCGTCTGCCATTTCAATAATACCTCGTTTTATACCTTGTAACTCGTCTCCAGCTCCTGCTAATTTTAAAAGTAGAAAAAAGTCAACCATACTGTGTACTGCAGTTTCGCTTTGTCCAACACCAACGGTTTCTATAATAATAGTATCAAAACCTGCTGCTTCACAAAGGATAATGGTTTCGCGTGTTTTTCTGGCAACACCACCTAAAGAGGTTCCGGAAGCAGATGGACGTATAAAAGCATTGGTGTTTTTAACCAACTCTTCCATTCGGGTTTTGTCACCTAAAATACTTCCTTTAGTAATACTGCTACTTGGATCTACAGCTAAGACTGCAACTTTTTTGTTTAATGTTGTTAGATGTGTTCCAAACGCTTCAATAAAAGTGCTTTTTCCAACACCAGGAACACCTGTAATACCAATTCTAACAGAGGTATTAGCATGTGGTAAACATGCTTTAATAATAGCATTGGCTTGATCTGTATGCTTTGTGTTTTTGCTTTCTACTAAAGTAATGGCTTGGCTTAAAGCGGTTATATTACCTTTTAAAATAGCGGATACTAAGTCTTGTGTTGTACGTTGCAGTTTGCGTCTTGCCTTAATTTTTAAAACAGCATCTGCATTGGTCATCTCTGGAGAGGATACACCATCTTGCTCGCTTAATGCTGATTTATTTTTGGACATAGTTGCTTTTAATTTCCGCGAAAGCGTTGTTAAAATTAGTTTTAGACTAAGGTTAATCTTTTAAAGGCACTTCAATTTTTACAACGTCCCAAGCCATAGTCATTTTTAAGTCGTCTGTACTATTGTCAAATGCTACTGTAAACTGCTCGACTGGTTTATCTAAGGTTTGTGCAGGCACTTCTACTTCTACAACGTCGTAATTTGGATCCCAATTTGGTTCCATTTTTTCGTTAACTCCCCAATCATATTGTTTGGAGTTAAACATAACTTTCCAATTGTTTTGCATAGGTACAGTCCAAAGCGTATATTTTCCTTTAGGAAGCTTTACACCATTTACAGATAAATCGTGATTGGTTTCAAAGGTAGTCGCCTCATTTGCTCCAGTACGCCAGACTTTATTAAATGGCACTAAAGCACCAAAAATAGCTCTGTCACGTTTAGATGGTCTATTATAGACTACTCTTAAATTTAAATCATTAATTTTTATACCAGCAGTATCCTTTGGACTTAAAGGTTGATTAAATAAGCCTGTTTTTGTGGTAAATTGATAGCCTAAAACGCCAATTACAACGATAATTAATAGATATATAAGTTTTTTCATGTACTGGTTTCTTAATATTAGCACTTTATAATGCAACAAAATTAACTGAAAATTTAGTACATATAGAAGGATTATCCTTAAATTATTCTAAATATTTGTGCTAAATTGAAAAAAAAATCAACTTTTTTGCAACACTGCTTTTTTTGTGTCGTCTTTAACCTGAACACTAACCAAAAACCAACAAGTGAAAGTCGTTACTTTAGATAACATCGAGTTGTGTAAACAAAATAACCGTAAGGCACAATTACAAGTGTATCAGCAATATTGCGATGCTATGTACCATGTTGCATTACGTTTTGTAAATCACACTGCCGAAGCTGAAGATGTCGTACAAGAGGCTTTTATAAAAGCCTTTACAAAACTACATCAATTTAAAGGTGACGTTACTTTTGGTGCATGGTTAAAACGTATTGTTATTAATAAAAGTATTGATTACTTAAAATCTAAAAAACAACGCTTAGTTGAATTAGATGAGGTGCATCTGAAAGTAATAGATACTAATACTGATGACAAATGGTTAGTAGAAGACACAACAACTTTAGACCAAATAAAGCAAGCCATTAATAGTCTTCCGGAAAAATATAAGTACGTAGTCATGCTATTTTTAATAGAAGGGTATGACCATCAAGAGATTTCAGAAATTTTAAATATTACCGAAGTCGCGTCGCGTACCCAATTATCCAGAGGAAAAGTAAAATTGCAAGCCCTTTTAAAACAAAATGATTATGGCGAAAGATATTAGAGAATTATTTAAAAATGATAACCAACAGTCTGATAAGCAAATGTCACAAGGACATGAAGCTAGATTTTTAGACAAGTTAGACCAAGCATTGCCACAAAAAAAGCAATCTAATTGGACGTTTTTAAACATTGCAGCAAGCATCGTGATAATTTTAGGATTAGGTTTTGGAGGATATACGTTTTTTAAACAGGACGTAAATCCTATTACAGTCGTAGATACTGAGCAACCAAAACCAGAAATTAATAAAACTACAAAAACCATGACGCTTGGAGATATCTCTCCGGATTTAAAAAAGGTAGAAGATTATTACGTGGCAAATATTAATTTAGAATTGTCTAAACTTAAGCTAACACCAGAAAATAAAGAATTGTTTGATGGTTATGTGTTAAGGTTAGAAGAGTTAAATGCAGAATACAAAAGCTTGTCTACAGAGTTGACCGATAATGGTCCAGATGAGCATACGGTAAATGCACTAATCCAAAATCTAAAATTTCGTTTAAACTTGATGTATCGTCTTAAAGAACAACTTAATCAGTTAAACAACATGAAGGCTTCCCAAGGGTAGTCGTTAAAAGACAATCAAAATGAAACAATTAAAAACTATAAAATACAGATATCTTATTGCGTTAATGCTGCTTATTACAGTAAGTGTTACAGCGCAACAAAAATTAAGTAAAATTGACCAATCGGTTAGGGCAAATAAAGACGTAACCGTAGACCTAAATACTAGTCATACCAATATTATTGTAGAAACTTGGAATAAGGATTATATAGAGGTTGAAGCTTATATTGAAAGTAAAAAGTTGACCAAACAAGAGATGCAAAAAGCATTGGACAATTGGGACGTTGCTTTAACAGGAGACTCGGATTATGTAAAAATAACGTCTAAAGGATCAAGAGGTATTTGGTCTGATGATATGAGCGTGACGATATTGGATGAAGCATCTATTGAGGCTTTAGCTAATCTTCCTGAAAAATTAGAGCTTAATTTAGGTCCATTATTAAAAAAGTTAGAAAATATGGATGTTTTAGGCGAGTTGCCTGAAACCTTAAAAACATTACGTATTCCAAAATATCCAGATGGAAATTATAATGTAGATTTTGATTATGACAAGTATAAAAAAGAAGGCGAACCTTATCTAGATGCTTGGAGTAAAAAATACCGTAAAGAGTATGGTGAAGCCTATGAGCAAGAAATGCGTACTTGGGCAAAAAGTATCAAGCAAGAAGATATTGATAAGTTTGAAAAAGAAATGGAAGCATGGGGAAAAAACTTTGGTAAGCAATTTGAAAAACTATTTGATGACGATTTTGAAAAAAGCATGGAAGAATGGGGAGAAAATTTTGGTAAACAATTTGAAAAAGAAATCGCTCCAAAAATTGAAGCTTGGGCTGCACAGTTTGAAAAAGAAGTCGCACCTAAATTAGAAGCTTGGGGCAAACGATTTGGAGAAGAGTTTGAACGTAAAATGGAAGCGCAGTTTGATCAAGATGGAAAAAAGAGTAGTAGTAAGGAAAACAAAATTTTTGACGATGTAGACTACAATACCACTAAGACCATTATTATTAAAATGCCTAAAAAAGCTAAGTTAAAACTAAATGTAAGGCATGGCGAGTTAAAACTAGCCAATGTGCTGGAAAACGCCAAAGGAGAAGTGTCTCATGGATCATTTATAGCTAATCACATTATTGGAGGTAACACCTCCATTAATGTGTCTTATGCTAAAGTAGCAGTAAAGGATTGGATGTCTGGTCAGTTAAAATTAAAGTATGTGGATGACGCCATAATTGCCAATGCTAAAAACTTAATATTAAACGCTGTGTCATCCGATATTCAGATAAATAATCTGTCAGGAAATTCCATTATAAACGGAAGTTTTGGTGATTTGTTAGTTAACAATATTGCTTCAGATTTTAACAATCTTAATATAGTTTTAGAAAACAGCGATGCTAAATTAAAGCTTCCAAATACTGATTATAATCTTTTTTTTAATGGTAATCGCTCAAAATTTAATAGCGTGACAGCGACTAATAAAACCATTAAAAATTATCCAAATAACAATAGTAATACCAATAAAACTATAATTATAAATGCAAAATTTAGTAATGTAATTGCTAAATAAAATTTCTAAATTTGAATTCAATTTTTAATAAAAATGAATTCTACTACAACTACTTCTTTTTTAAGTCAATGGACAGAACAAAACCTAAATGTCATTGACGCATCTATCCCAAAATCGGATTATATCGCTATAGATTTATCCAAAGCAAATCAAGACTTAAATACGTTTGATATTGCATCCTCTTCAGCTTGGGAAGACTACATTACCAAATACCTTAAATCACATAAAAAGCAAGTTGCATTTGGTGGTTATTTAGAGACTAGAAATTTATATAACAGAAGTGCTTATTTTTCGGCTCAAGCCGAAGCAGAACAGCGTAATATTCATATTGGTTTAGATTTATGGTGTCCAGCTAATACAGCAGTTTTGGCGTGTTTTGAAGGTGTTATTCATAGTTTTAAAAACAACACTAATTTTGGAGATTATGGACCGACCATAATATTGGAACATAACATAAATAACCAAATATTTTACACATTGTATGGTCATTTAAGTGAAGCTTCACTCGGAAATTTAAAAGTAGGTGATTTTGTCGCTCAAGGCGAAACAATAGCCTATCTTGGACAAGCATCTGTAAACGGAGATTATGCACCACATCTACATTTTCAAATAATAAAAGATATACAAAATAAAGTTGGAGATTATCCAGGTGTTTGTTGCTTAAATGATCTTGAGTTTTATAAATCCAATACTATAAATCCTGAACCAATTTTAGGTTTGTAAAGGCTAATCTAATAGCTTTAAATCTCTTTTAATCCTATATTCTGTAGGTATTAATAATATTAAATATGCAATTAAAAGCACTCCAAAAATAATAAAGTCAGGTGCTAATATTAAAATAACAAAAGCAGAGCCTTCAATAATGGCATAGCGCACAATGGAAGCACTTTGATAAGGTACTAATTTTTCTTTTAAACTTAGATTGCTATCAATTTTAGAAACCAACATTTTAAATAGCAAATTACTAACTATAAAAGCAGCAATAGGAATAGCTAAATATACTGTATTGTCGCTATCTATCGTAGGTAACTTTAATTGGGTAATATCAGAAAGGTTTCATAAAAAAAAGTAAGCAAATATTAGACCTGCGACTAGTGCTATATGGATGATTTTAAAGATTTTTAATTGTTCTTGCATATTATTGATTTTACTAGCGATTTATTTGAGTAAATGTAATTAGATTTTATTATTTAAAATCTAGGTCTAATTTAAATCTTTTTACTAATAATTGATGTGAGCCTGTTGTAAAAAAGAAATCACACAAACAGCTAGTTTTAAATAGGTTTGTGTGATTAATCAGACTAAAATCTTATTTAAGCGACTTCAGCTATTTTATTTTTAACTGTATTAGCTTTTGTTTTTAATTCAAATTGGTTAGAGGTGTTTTTTTCTCCACCAGCTTTTAAAGCTTTATCACCAGCAAAAAAAGTTTTGTGGTCATCACCAAGATCAGATCCAGCCATTCGTTGGTGTTTAACACATGATACATTTTTGCGGATTTCTTGTCTTTGTACATCTTTGACGTAGGCTAACATACCTTGATCACCAAAATAGCCTTTTGTTAAATCATTCATATGTAATGCAGTGGTATGGTAAGTTGGTAATGTTATTAAATGATGAAATATACCAGCTTGTTTAGCACTATCCATTTGAAACGTTTTAATTTTTTGGTCAGCTCTAAAACATAGTTCGGTATTGTCATATTCAGCATCCATTAAGTTGTTACGATCATAGGCAGTCATGTTTTCACCTTCTGTAAGCATTTCTTCATAAGCTTGATTACGGAAGCTTAGCGTCCAGTTAAATGATGGCGAGTTATTGTACACTAATTTAGCTTTAGGTATTACTGCTTTTACTTTATTTACCATATGTGCAATTTGTTTAACATTAGGCGTTGGAGTTTCTATCCATAATAAATCGGCACCATTCTGTAAGCTTGTAATACAATCTAAAACAACACGATCAATATTAGTGCCTTCTCTAAATTTGTATAACCCATTAGCTAATCTAACTGGTCGTACTAATTTACCATCACGTTTAAGTAGGACATCATTCTCTTTGGCGTCTGTAATAGCAATTTCTTCAGCTTCAACAAAATCTAAATATTGTGATGCTAAATCACCAGTTTGTTGACTGATAGGTAATTTTTGGGTTAGTCCTGCACCTTCCGAGTCTGTTCGTGCCACAATTATACCATCGTCAATCCCTAATTCTAAAAAAGCGTACCTAACAGCATTTAGTTTAGCAATAAAATCTTCATGTGGCACAGTTACTTTACCATCTTGATGACCACATTGTTTGGCGTCAGACACTTGATTTTCTATTTGGATAGCACAAGCACCAGCTTGAATCATTTTTTTAGCTAATAAATAGGTTGCTTCTTCATTACCAAAACCAGCATCAATATCTGCTATTATTGGGACTATATGTGTTTCAAAATTGTCGATTTGATGCTGTACATCTTCGCCATTTTTTAATCTTCTAAACAAATCGTTCAGTTCAATTGCATCTGCTTGGCGTAAAAAATCATAAATTTCGGCAATCAAATTTGGAACTGCAGTTTTTTCGTGCATAGATTGGTCAGGTAAAGGACCAAATTCTGATCTTAACGCTGCAACCATCCAACCAGAAAGATACAAGTAGCGTTTACTAGTTGTTTTATGGTGTTTTTTTACCGCAATCATTTTTTGTTGCGCCACAAAACCATGCCAACAACCTAATGATTGTGTATAATTACTTGAGTCGGCATCGTATGCTGCCATATCTTCTCTCATTACAGAAGCTGTATATTTTGCAATATCTAACCCTGTTTTAAATCTATTTTGATTTACCATTCTGGCAGCATTTTCTGGATTTATAGCATCCCAAGTAGCTCCATATTTTGCTTTTAATTGTCGTACAGTCTCTAAAGCAGAACCATAATTTGTTTGTGATAAATTTTTCATAATTTTGTGATACGTTATTTATTATTAATAATTAGATCCTGTTGATTGTTGCCGCAATCGCAGGATTGTTTTTTTATAGATATTGGTAAGCGGGAATTGTTAAAAATTCTTCAAATTGCTTTGAAGTAACCAACGTGTTAAACAGCTCTATCGCAAGCTCAAACTTGGTATTTTTAATTTCGGATTCGCCATATTCGGTTACAATTTTTTCAACTTCATCATTAAATAATTCGGTATATAATTGTGTAGTAAACTTTTGTCCATCTTCTAGGGTTACTTCATTTTTTAACCATTGCCAAACTTGTGTTCTAGAGATTTCTGCAGTAGCAGCATCTTCCATTAAATTATAAAGCGCAACAGCTCCATGACCTCTCAGCCAAGCTTCGGTGTATAAAATACCTACATTAATGTTTTTTCTAATGCCAGCTTCGGTTACGGTTCCTTTTGGTATTTCGACTAAATCTTTTTCTGTAATAACAACATCATCGCGCTTTACGTGTAATTGATTTGGTGTAGGCATGTGTTTATTAAATTCTGATAAAGCTATATTTACTAAAGCAGGATGCGCTACCCAAGTCCCATCGTGACCATTTTTAACTTCACGTTCTTTGTCTTTTCTAACTTTTTCTAAAGCAGCAATATTTGCATATTCGTCGTTTTTAATAGGTATTTGTGCTGCCATTCCGCCAATAGCTAAAATGCCTCTTTTATGACAGCGTTGTATTACTAATTTGGAATAGGCATCCATAAATGGTGTTGTCATAGTAACCTGATCACGATTTGGCACTACAAAATTAGGATGGTTTCTAAATTTTTTGATATAAGAAAATATGTAATCCCATCGTCCACAATTTAAACCTACTATGTGGTCTTTTAGTTCGTATATGATTTCGTCAAGCTGAAAACTAGCAGTAATAGTCTCTACTAAAACGGTTGCTTTAAATGTTCCGTTTGGTACATTTAAGTAATCTTGTGCAAACATAAAAACGTCGTTCCACCATCTAGCCTCTAAATAATGCTCTAATTTAGGTAGGTAAAAGTAAGGTGCAGTATTGTTTTTAAGACGTGTTTTGGTGTTATGAAACACGTATAAACCAAAATCTATTAGACTACCAGAAGCCTCTTGATTGTTAAATATTATATGGCTCTCATTTAAATGCAAACCTCTAGGACGTACCAATAAAACAGCTGTTTTGGACTTTAGTTTGTATGTTTTGTCCTTTTTTAAATCTATTAATGAAATTGTTTTATTGTTTGCATCTATTAAATTTTGTTGACCTTGGATTGTGTTTGACCAAGTAGGCGCATTGCTGTCCTCTAAATCTGCCATAAATGTGTTAGCACCAGAGTTTAGTGCATTAATTATCATTTTACGGTTAACTGGACCTGTAATTTCTACTCGTCTATCTTGTAAATCATGCGGAATAGAGCCAGCAGTCCATTGTCCATCTCTAATCGTTTTTGTTTCTTCAGGGAATTTAGGAAAATGTCCTTTATCAAAATATTGCTGTTGACTAACACGATTATTTAATAATTCTAATCGTTTGGAATTAAAATTTTTATGCAATTCGGATAAAAATAGTAAAGCTTCATCAGTTAAAATCTCAGGATAGTAATTAGTCACGTTTTCTGAGAACGAAATTTTAGGTTGTTTTAAAAGTGTGTCTTCCATGATGTTATGATTTTATATGACAATATTAAAACAAAGATTTTTAAAAAACAAGCGAACGTTCGCTAAAAATGTTTTTTCGCCAAAATTGAATATTCGCAAAAAAGAGTATATTTGTTATTATGGAAGAAGATTACATTAAATTAATTTTTGGGCTTAAGCTAAAGCAGATAAGGACTGATAAGAATTTATCCTTATTAGGTTTGTCTAAACTTTCTGGTTTGTCAAAATCGTATTTAAACGAAATTGAGAATGGTAAAAAATATCCCAAACCAGATAAAATTGCAATATTATCAGAAAAGTTGGATGTGCCATACGACCAAATGGTGTCTTTAAAATTGGATAAAAATTTAGCACCAATTGGTGATATTTTACAGTCTAAAATTTTGAAAGAAATTCCGTTAGAGCTATTTGGTATTAAAGAAAGTAATCTAATCGATATTGTAGCTAATGCACCAGCAAAAGTGAATGCTTTTATTAGTACAATTATAGAAATAGCACAGAATTATAATTTTAGTCGTGAAAGTTTTTATTTAGCTTCTGTACGCTCTTTTCAGGAGGCGAATAATAATTATTTTGAAGATTTAGAGCAGGGTGTTTTAAAATTTGCTAAAGCGTATCACATTGATTTAAATGAAATCATAACATCTCAAGACTTGGAGGAAGTTTTAGTTGAAGAATATGGTTATACTATAGAAGTTAATGAGCTTAGTAAGTATGAAGCTTTGGGTAATTTACGATCCATGTTTGTGCCCAAAACTAAAACACTATTATTAGCTAATGAGATAGATGAAGCGCAAAGAACCTTTATATACGCTAAAGAGTTAGCGTATAATTTTTTAGAAATAAAAGAGCGTTTATTTACTTTTCCATGGATAAAATTTGACACCTTTGATCAGGTATTAAATAATTTTTATGCTTCTTATTTTGCAGGCGCTTTAATTATACCTAGCGAAAAAATTAAGACGCAGTTAAATAAAATCTTTGAAAAAGATACTTTTGATACAGACTTGTTTTTAAATGCTATTGAAGCTTATAATGCTTCTCCAGAATCTTTTTATCAACGTTTCACTAATATTTTGCCTAAAGCATATAATATCCAGAATTTGTTTTTTTTAAGGTTTACGCATAGAGCAAATAGTGAGCGTTTTTATCTTAAAAAAGAATTGCATTTATCGCATCAACAATCACCTCATGCTAATGAAACCAATGAGCATTATTGTAGACGTTGGGTGTCATTAAAAATGCTAAAAGATATTAGTAATAGTAAGTTAGAGCATGTTTTTGACATGCAGATCTCTAACTATGAAAATGATGGTATGAAGTATTTAGTATGGTCTTCAGCTACTAAAGATCCATTTAGAGAGAATCAATATAGAAGCATTAGTGTAGGACTGCTAATTAATAAACAGCTGCAACGTAAACTTAATTTTTTAAATGACCCTAAAATTGAATCTAAAAACGTAGGTGTAACTTGTGAGCGTTGCGCTATAATGGATTGTAAGGTTAGGGAAGTAGCTCCTGTTTTTTTAGATAAAAAAGCTAAAAATGAAAAGTTAGAGTCTATTGTTCAGGCATTAAATGCTAAGTTTTCTTAGGTAGTAATTGATTGTTTTAAATTGGTTTGAGTTTAGACTAAAGCTCCAAAAACATATCTAGAAGCTAATGACTTTCCAAAAAAGAAAGCAGCAATTGCTAATAAACCATCACTTAACGAAAACCACAGCGCTTTTGGTAACATAACAATGGTTGCTGCTGTTGCAGTAACCATTAAAGCACCAACAATGTAAGCGGGAATCATGCTAGTTTTTGATACCATTCCTGCAATTGTCATTCCTGAGATTATACCTGTAAAATGTGCAATTACAACAAACACTTTTGAGCCTATTGGAATAAGATGCATATTCGCTTTTATAGAGGCTATGTCGTTTGGATCAATTTGTCCTGGTAATGGAAAAACCGTGTGACCAATTACCGTTTCTATTAAATATACTACAACTGCTGCAGTAATAAAACCTAAAATTGTTGCTAATATATTTTTAAGCATAGTCTTAAATTTTGATCCTAAAAAGGAAGCTATTATTAATTAAAAATACAAAAAAATCCTAAAGCATAAACTTTAGGATTTTTTTAATTTAATGTTTGTTTAGTTTAATCATTAACAATAACCCATTCGCCTTTTGCGATTAATGGTTCAGCTTGTTTAAACTTGACCGTTTTATTTTCTCCCGACATAACATGCTTTATAGTTACTTTGTCATTACGACCAATCTTAGGTTGATCTCTAACAATAGTCTCTACAACTTGTTGTTGCGGTTGTGTATTTCCTGCAGCTCTGTTTTGTGCAGAACGTTCATCTAAATTAGGGATTTCTTCTTTTTGAGTTTGAAGATTTTCTTTTTTACGTACTTCTCTAGCTTCGCTAATGGCATTAGTAGTTTCAGTAGGTAATTCTCCTTTAAATAAGAAAGAAATCACTTCTTTATTAACTTGGTCAATCATGCTTTTAAATAATTCAAAAGCTTCAAATTTATAAATTAATAAAGGGTCTTTTTGCTCATGCACTGCTAATTGTACAGACTGTTTAAGCTCGTCCATTTTACGTAAATGTGTTTTCCAAGCATCATCAATAATGGCTAACGATATGTTTTTCTCAAAGTCTGTTACTAACTGTTTTCCTTTAGTTTGGTAAGCTTTTTCTAAGTCGGTTACAACTTGCAAGTTTTTAACACCATCTGTAAAAGGTACTACGATACGTTTGTATTTATCACGTTGGTTTTCGTACACATTTTCAATAATTGGAAAGGCAATATCTGCATTGCGTTCCATTTTTTCTTTATAATGTGTAAAACCAGCTTTATAAATGGTTTGCGCTATATCTAAAGCTGACATTTTATTAAATTCGGCCTCAGTAATTGGAGATGACATTGAGAAGAATCTGATTAATTCAAATTCAAAATTCTTAAAGTCATTCGCAGCTTTGTTAGATTCTGCAATACCTTCAGAGGTATCATAAATCATATTTGCTAAATCTACACGTAGACGCTCTCCAAACAAGGCATTGTAACGACGTTTATAAACGACCTCACGTTGCGAATTCATTACATCATCATACTCTAGTAAACGCTTACGTACTCCAAATTGGTTTTCTTCTACTTTTTTCTGTGCACGCTCAATAGACTTAGAAATCATAGAATGTTGAATCACTTCACCTTCTTGTAATCCCATTCTATCCATCATCTTAGCGATACGCTCTGATCCAAAAAGACGCATTAAGTTGTCTTCTAGCGATACGTAAAATTGTGAACTTCCTGGATCTCCTTGACGTCCAGCACGACCACGCAACTGTCTGTCTACACGACGTGAATCATGACGTTCTGTACCTACAATTGCAAGTCCACCAGCTGCTTTTACTTCGTCAGATAATTTAATATCTGTACCACGACCAGCCATGTTTGTTGCAATAGTTACTTGTCCAGATTTACCAGCTTGATCAACTATTTCAGCTTCTTTTTTATGTTGTTTTGCATTTAATACGTTGTGAGGTATTTTTCTAATGCTTAGCATTTTTCCTAGCAACTCACTTATCTCTACAGATGTTGTACCAATTAAAACAGGACGTCCTGCTTCAGATAGTTTTGTAACATCATCAATAACTGCATTGTATTTTTCACGTTTAGTTTTGTAGACTAAATCTTGTCTGTCATCTCTAGCAATTGGTCTGTTTGTTGGAATTTCGACAACATCTAATTTGTATATCTCCCAGAATTCACCAGCTTCAGTAACAGCAGTACCTGTCATACCTGACAGTTTTTTGTACATTCTGAAGTAATTTTGAAGGGTTACTGTTGCAAAAGTTTGCGTAGCATCTTCAATTTTTACGTTTTCTTTAGCTTCAATAGCTTGGTGTAGTCCATCGCTATAACGACGACCATCCATAATACGACCAGTTTGCTCATCCACAATCATTACTTTATTGTCCATGACCACGTATTGTGTGTCTTTTTCAAATAAAGCATACGCTTTTAATAATTGATTAAGCGTGTGGATACGTTCTGATTTGATTCCGAAGTCACGGAATAAATCTTCTTTCGCTTCAGCTTCTTCTTCAGTAGATAACCCTTTTGCTTCGATTTTAGCCATTTCAATACCAATTTCTGGCATGACAAAAAAGTCAGGATTGTCTTTTCCAGAAAGGTACTCAACCCCTTTATCTGTTAATTCAATTTGATTATTTTTTTCTTCTATTACATAGTACAATTCTGCGTCAACCTTTGGCATCTCGCGATTGTTATCTTGGATGTAATAGTTTTCAGTTTTTTGAAGAATTTGTTTTACACCTTCTTCACTTAAAAACTTTATTAATGCTTTGTTTTTAGGAATACCTCTGTAAACTCTTAATAATTTTAATCCACCTTCTTTTGTATCTCCTTCTGCTATTAATTTTTTAGCTTCAACTAAAACCTGAGTTAAATATTTACGTTGGATATTAACGATGTCATCAACTTTAGGTTTAAGCTCTGTAAACTCATGCTCATCACCTTTAGGGATTGGTCCAGAAATAATTAATGGTGTACGTGCATCATCAATTAATACAGAATCCACCTCATCGACAATTGCATAGTGGTGTGGACGTTGTACTAAGTCTCCAGTAGCATGTGCCATGTTATCACGTAGATAATCAAAACCAAACTCGTTATTGGTACCATAAGTAATGTCTGCGTTGTATGCTTTGCGTCTTGCATCACTATTAGGTTGGTGATAATCAATACAGTCAATACTTAACCCATGAAAGTTAAATATTGGAGCCATCCAAGCACTATCACGCTTAGCTAAGTAGTCATTTACTGTTACTAAGTGTACACCTTTACCAGCTAAGGCATTTAAATATACAGGCAATGTTGCCACTAAAGTTTTACCTTCTCCTGTTTGCATTTCTGCAATTTTACCTTGGTGCATTGCAATACCACCAATTAATTGGACGTCATAATGTACCATGTCCCAAGTAATGGCTTTACCAGCAGCATCCCATGAGTTTGCCCAAGTGGCTTTGTCACCATCTAAAGTAACAAAGTCTTTATCTCCAGAAAGGCTTCTGTCAAACTCGTTAGCAGTAACGGTTATAGTTGTATTGTCTTTAAAACGTCTAGCAGTTTCTTTAACAACAGCAAAGGCTTCTGGTAATATTTTGTTTAACGTATCCTCTGTAGCAGTATAAGATTCTTCTTTAATTTTATCAATTTCTTGATAAATATCTTCACGTTTGTCTATGTCTTCTGTTGCTTCAGCCTCAGCTTGTAGTGCTTCAATTTTAGAGTAAAACGGTTGACGCGCTTCTGCTATTATGGCTTTAAACTCGTCAGTTTTAGCTCTTAATTGGTCGTGAGACAAGGCTATCATAGCCTTTTCAAAGGTTTTAATTTTGTCTACTATTGGTGTGATGGCTTTAACGTCTTGTTTAGACTTGTCACCAACAAATACTTTTAGTACGGAATTTAAAAAACTCATAGTTTTTGTGTTTTATTAGAGATGCTATTCTTTGCATTACAAAGAATAACAGTACTTTATGTTTTGTGCGCTTTTAAAAAGGGCTTAAATATACGTTTTTAGCTGCGTTTAGCTATATTAAAAAGCACAAAAAAAGTCTCTAATTGAGACTTTTTTGATACTATTTGTGTGTTATTAATACTCGTCCTCATTCCAGAGGTAATCTTCGTCAGTTGGATAATCTGGCCAAATTTCTTCTATAGAATCGTATGAATCACCTTCATCTTCTATTGATTGTAAATTTTCTACAACTTCTAAAGGTGCGCCTGTTCTAATAGCGTAGTCAATAAGCTCATCTTTAGTTGCTGGCCAAGGTGCATCACTTAAATAAGATGCTAATTCTAATGTCCAATACATTTCTTATGCGGTTTTAATTTTTGCAAAAATAAATTTTTAGTTTAAATAGTCAAGAAAAAAGTGAATTATTTTTTCATTAAAAAAAAGAACGTCTTCTAAACTGAAACTACTTGATACTAAAGTATTTTGCAGTGTTACTAATCACAGCGCTTTATAACGTGGATTACTTTTTTTCAGGTATCCACTTTACTTCGTCTGCTTGTAAGTCATGAGACAACTTTCGTGCCAATACAAAAAGATAGTCAGAAAGACGGTTTAAATACGTTAACGCATTGGCTTCAAAAGGCTCTAAATCGTTAAGTGCTGATGCTAAGCGCTCTGCACGTCTGCAAACGGTTCTGGCTATGTGACAGAATGACACAGTTTGATGACCGCCAGGAAGCACAAAATGTGTCATTGGTGGTAAGTCCTGGTTCATAATATCCATTTCTTGTTCTAACAAGATAATATCTTCATCAGAAATTTTATTAATGTTTAAGCGTTCTTTTCCGTTTTTAAGAATCGCTTTTTCAGGATCTGTAGCCAATATTGCACCTACAGTAAATAACTTATTCTGTATGTCAATTAAAATGTCTTTATATAGTTGATTAATCTCTTGGTCTCTAATTAAACCTATGTAAGAGTTTAGCTCGTCAACAGTACCATAGCTATCAATCCTAATATGATGTTTCGGGACACGCGTGCCTCCAAATAAAGCAGTAGTACCTTTGTCTCCTGTTTTTGTATATATTTTCATAATTGTAAAGTTAAGGAAAAGTTTAAAAGTAGAAAGTTAAAAACTAAGCGACGCGACTAATAATTAATTTAAAGTCTAATGGTAAAATGCTCTTTAGCTTGTTCTTTTCTAAAAAACACAAAACCAAATTTATAGGTATCAATAGTTACGGTTACTTGAGGGTGGTTTTTTATAATTTCCCAAGCGTCAGTCATTTCTTTTGACCAGTAAATGTCATCTAAAATAAGTACTGTGTCGTTGTGCGTTTTAGGTAGTAGTATTTCAAAATACTGCAATGTAGCCTGCTTGGTATGATTGCCATCACAATAAATTAAGTCTAAGGTTTGCGAATTTAAATTAGCAATAACCTGAGCAAAATCACCTGTTTTTATTGAAATGTTTTTTAAGTCGAAATTTTTAAATTGGGTTTCGGCTACAGCCGAAATATTAGGACAGCCTTCAACGGTTGTAATTATTGCTTTTGGATTTCCCAAAGCTAAAGCTTGAGTCGCAATACCTAGGGAAGTACCAAGCTCTAAAACAGTATTACTTTTAAAATAATTGGTTAATCGAAATAGTAGTTTGGCTTCTTTATAATTTGATCCAGCCACTTTAGCCATTTTAGAAATGGATCTTTTATTGTTTTGAAACACTTGACTGCCAGAGCCTAAGTCAGTGACGTTAATGCTGACTGTGTTGTTTATAAGCTTTTTTCTGTAGGATTTAATATCTAGGTAAGCATCGTGCTTTTTTTTGTCGTAAAAACACTTGGTAACTAAATCATAAACAAAAGGGGAGTGCACACCATGTTGATTAGTGGAGCGTTTTAAAAAATTAAAGTAGGATTGTATTTGGTAAGTCTTACTCATCTGATAGCTATTTGCTATTATTTTTCTTTTTTAAAGATCAAATGTTTATTCTTGAAAGGCTTTTTAGATCGTGACAAATTCTTTCTGTTCACTTTGCCTTGAAACAAACCCTTCGATTACGCTTAGGGTAAACCAATCCGAAAAATCATATTGAAATGAGGGAATTACTAAAGTAGCATTCACTCTAGGAATTACGTGCTTAAAGTTGCGCTTTGAAGCTTCATTCATTATTTCTGTATTTCAATGTTCAATTCTGTGAATTGATTTTGGCAGTAGGCCTTTATGCTTTATTTTGTTTTAGTACTAATTGTTCTTTTTCTGTCTAATTTTATCCTTCCATTTTTTCTGATAATTCTAACCAACGCATTTCTTTTTCTTCAATGCTATCTATGATTTTTTGAATTTTAGCAGACAATTCTGTGATTTGATCTTGAGATAAATCTGGATTTAAAAATTTTTGTTCAATCTCTTTTTTATCAAATTCTAGAGATTTTATTTTACTTTCTAAGTTTTTGTATTCTTTCTGTTCGTTGTAAGATAGAGCTGCTTTGCTGCTATCTTTTTTCCAATTTTTCTTTTCTTTTTTATCTTCTGCGTCAGTGTCGCTTTCAGGCGCTTTACTGTCTTCGTATATACGATAATCTGTGTAGTTTCCTGGAAAGTTTTCTACTTCACCTTCGCCTTTAAAAACTAATAGGTGATCCACAATTTTGTCCATAAAATAGCGATCGTGAGATACGACTATCAAACAGCCAGGAAAATCTAATAAAAAGTCTTCTAACACGTTTAAGGTTACAATATCTAAGTCGTTAGTAGGCTCATCAAGGATTAAAAAGTTGGGATTTTGTATTAAAATGGTACAAATGTATAGGCGTTTACGCTCGCCTCCACTTAGTTTTTCGACAAAATCATATTGTTTTTTTCTATCAAATAAAAAGCGTTCTAATAATTGTTGTGCACTAATTTGTCTTCCTTTTTTTAACGGAATGTAATCTCCAAAGTCTCTAACTACATCAATTACTTTTTGGTCTGGTTTAGGTGTAATACCTGCTTGGGTATAATATCCAAATTTAACGGTTTCACCAATTAATATTTTTCCGCTATCAGGAGCAGTAGTTTGGGTTAACATATTTAGGAATGTTGATTTTCCTGTTCCGTTTTTACCAATAATACCAACACGTTCTCCACGTTGAAAGTTGTAATCAAAATTGTCTAAAATGACTTTGTCCTTAAAGGATTTAGATAGCTTAACTAATTCAACAATTTTGCTTCCTAAGCGCTCCATATTTAGTTCTAACTCGACAACATGATCTTTTCTGCGTTGGGATGCTTTGTGCTTAATTTCGGTAAAGTCATCAATTCTAGATTTAGATTTGGTAGTACGTGCTTTTGGTTGACGACGCATCCAAACTAATTCTTTTTTAAAAAGTTGTTTTGCTTTACCAGTTTCTACTTGTTCTCTAGCTATACGTTCTTCTTTTTTTTCAAGGTAGTAGGAGTAGTTTCCTTTGTAGCTATATAATTCGCCATGATCAAGCTCTATAATTTCGTTACACACACGCTCTAGAAAAAAGCGGTCGTGAGTAACCATAAATAAAGTGATGTTTTCTTTGGCAAAAAAAGCTTCTAACCATTCAATCATTTCTAAATCCAAATGGTTGGTTGGCTCATCTAAAATTAATAAGTCTGGTTTATTAATTAGAGCATTAGCCAAGCTAAGACGTTTTTTTTGACCTCCAGACAGTACGCTAACTTTTTGATCTAAATTGTCTAATTTTAATTTAAAAAGTATTTGTTTGTATTGTGTTTCAAAATCCCAAGCATTGTGTCTGTCCATTTGCTCAAACGCTTTTTGGTAAACATCTTCATCTTCAGGATTAAGTAATGCTTTTTCGTAGTTTTTAATAATATCTAAAACAGGATTGTCTGCATTAAATATGGTTTGTTCAATGGTTAATTCTGGGTCTAGAATTGGTTCTTGAGGTAAAAAAGCAACCTTAATATCTTTTCTGTAAATAATATTACCAGTATCAGGAACATCAAAACCAGCAAGCATTTTTAAAATGGAGGTTTTTCCTGTTCCGTTTTTAGCTACAAAAGCAATCTTTTGGTCTTTATGGACGCTAAAAGATAAGCCTTCAAATAATGTTAATTCGCCATAAGATTTGGCAATGTTTTCTACAGTTAAATAATTCAATGCGTGTAATTTTTAGCAAAGATGGTTATTATAAGTGAAATGTAGAATATTTAAAAGTGAAAAGTTGTTTGGTTAATAATCTAGTAACCAAAAAAAGGTTTTAAAAACAATAATAGTTAAGGTTGGTGCTTAATTTTTGAATTTAAAATCAAAAACCCTGTTAGTTGTTTTGTTTTAAAGTGCTAAAGGTTATATTTGTGAATTAACAAACCTGTAAAAATGAAGCAAATTGTAATGTATCTTGTCCTAGTGCTTGGACTTGTAAGTACCTCATGTATTACTCAAAAAGATGTTGTTTACTTGCAAGATAAAGGTACGGTTATAAACGACTCGTTGCAATTACAGGCTTTAGCATCTCCTTATCGTGTTCAGGTTAATGATATTTTAAGTATTAGTATTAAATCTACAGATAGCGAACTTAAAAAGTTGGTGGAAATTTTTCAGCCAACAGAGCTAAGTGCAGGGACAACAGGTAATGGTAATTTATATTTTAGTGGTTTTACGGTTGATTTACATGGTAATATTGAATTTCCTATTCTTGATAAAGTTAATGTTTTAGGATTTACTACTGAAGAAATTGAAGACAAGGTTAAAGAAGCACTTTTAGATAAATATTTAAAAGATGTCTCTAAAATTTTTATAACTGTTAAGCTAGCTGGTTTACGTTACACTGTAACAGGAGAAGTAGGTGGAGGAGGCGTATTGACCTTATTTCAGGATCGTGTTAATATCATTGAAGCTTTAGCTAATGCAGGAGATATTACAGATACTGGAGATCGTAAAGATGTCCTTGTTATTAGGCAATATCCAAATGGACAGAAAATACATCATATAGATTTAACAGATGTGGCAGCTTTAAAATCGCCATATTATTATATTCAGCCTAATGATATGATATTAGTTAAACCGCTTAAAAGAAAAGCTTTGGGAGCAGGACAGACAGCTACACAAACATTTACTACAATAGCTAGTATATTTTCAGTTTTGGTGTCTACTTACTTTTTAGCCAAAAACCTTTAAAAGATAAACATGAACGACGAATTTGATGTTTTAGACTCAAGTCCAGCATTCGATATAAAAGCATTTTTATTTAAAGCGCTTAGTTATTGGAAGTTGTTTGTTATATGTGTTGGTATTGGTGTTTTTATAGTCTACCAACAAAACATCAGAAAACAACAATCTTTTCGACTATCAACTAAGATATCCATAGAAGATGATAAAAATCCATTGTTTACTACAAACACTAATTTAACCTTTAATTATGGAGGTGTTTCAGGTAAAGTTCAAACGGTTATAAACACATTACAATCTAGAAGTTTGCATGAGCAGGTTGTGGATAATTTACAGTTTTACATAACTTATTTAAAACAATCTAGGTTTAGAAAAGACGATATTTATAAAGCTGCACCATTTAGATTTATTCCAGATTCATCTGGTTATCAGTTATTAAATACTCCTGTTAAGGTTTCCTTTATTAATAGTCATGAGATTGAGTTAGAATTTGATTTTAAATCAGAATCGGTTAGTGCTCAAAAATATTCTGACCTTCAATTAAACGTGGTTGATGTGCCAATAGGGTTGATTACTAAGCGTGTAATTTTAGGTGAATATATTGATTTACCCTATTTAAAAGGTTTTTTTAAATTAGATAAAGATAGGCAACCTAAGTTAGGGGAAACTTATTTTTTAAAAATGGAGGCTTTTGATGCTGTAGTTGCGAAGTACAGAGATGGGCTTGCCATAACTAATCCAAGAAACTCTGCTATAATTAACCTTAGTATGGTTGATAATAACACTAAAAAAATTGAGGATTATCTAAATGAAACCGTTCGAGTAGTATCTAAAGAGCAATTAGACAGAAAAAACTTATTTGTAACAAATACGATTAATTTTATTGATAGCCAATTAAGTCGTGTAAAAGATTCTTTAACAGGAAATGCTGATGCATTAAACAATTATAGATCTAAAAACGGAATTTATGACTTAGATCAAGAAAGTGAGTTATTATCTTCAAAATTATCCGATTTAGAGTTGCAACGTGATGACGTTAACCGTAAAAAGGCATATTATACCAGCTTAAAAAAATATCTTCTAACTAGTAATAATTTTACAAATTTACCTGCTCCTTCTGTCGCAGGTATTGATGATGGTAATATATTGGCTAACATTAGTAAAATAAACACACTATCTATTCAAAAAGCCAAATTTGAATCAACAGTGAAACCAGGAGCCTCTATTTTTGATGATTTAAATAGTCAAATTGAAAGTATCAAGTTGGTATTGTTGGAAAATATTAGCTCTGCATCTATTGGTATTGAGAGAGAGTTAGGTAGTATAAATGGTAAAATAGGCTCAGCAAGAGGTCAATTTAATAAGCTTCCTAAGGACCAACAGAATTTATTGGACATTGAAAGACAATATTTATTAAACGAGAAAACCTATAATTTATTTTTGTCTAAGCGTGGTGAAGCTGATATAATTAAAGCAGCAACAGTATCAGATATTTTATGGATTGATCCCGCAAAAAATACAGGAGCACAACCTATAGATCTAAAGTTAAGTTCTAGATACATGTTTGCTTTGTTTGGTGGTATCCTGCCTCCATTGTTATTAGCTTTTTTAGTCGTGTTTTTGGATACCAAAATACACAATCCACAAACTTTAGAGAATATAAGTACTATACCTATGCTAGGTGTGGTTGGTAAAAATGTTTTAGACAATAATCTTGCTGTTCACCGTAAGCCAAAGTCTGCTGTAGCAGAAGCTTTTAGGGCTATTCGATCTAGTTTGCAATACATGTATAAGCAGCACGACATTGATAGTACTAAAACTGTCATGGTTACTTCCTCTGTTAGTGGAGAAGGAAAAACCTTTTGTTCTATCAATATTGCTACAGTATTTGCGCTAAGCGGTAAAAAAACCGTATTAGTAGGATTAGATTTGCGTAAACCTAAAATATTTGGGGATTTTGATATTCAAAATGATATTGGAGCAGTAAACTACCTTATTGGACAAAAAACATTGGATGAGGTGATTCAAAACACTAAAGTTAACAACCTAGATGTTATAACTTCTGGTCCTATTCCTCCAAACCCATCAGAATTATTGATTAGCGAAAAAATGGATGAGTTAATGGCTAATCTTAAAACGCAATATGACTATATTATCCTAGATACACCTCCAATTGGATTAGTAGCAGATGCTTTAGAGCTGTTAGAGTATGCAGACGCATCTTTATACGTTGTTAGACAAGACTACTCTAAAAAAGAGATGCTAACATTAATCAACGATAAATATAGAAAAGGAGAAATTAAAAATATTAGTTTTTTATATAATGGTTATGACCAAAAAGGTAAATACGGTTATGGCTACGGTTATGGATATGGCTACGGTTATGGGAACTATACTAATGGTTACCATGAGGAGGAAAAGAAGAATACATCCTTTACTAAAAAAATTCTAGCATTTTTAAATCCATTTAAATAAGCAATAAAATAATAAATTTGGAGAGTAAACATATTAAATCAGATTGGCTATACACCATCTCACCCAAAAAAAGCTTATAGATCTTAATTTTAAAGAGATTTGGAGGTATCGTGATTTGCTTTTTTTATTTGTAAAACGAGATATAATCACGCAATACAAGCAAACTATATTAGGGCCATTATGGTATTTTATACAACCCTTGTTTACCTCAGTAATTTTTACACTTATATTTAATAACCTTGCAGCTATACCTACTGGTAATGGGATCCCTTCCTTTTTATTTAATTTAGCAGGAATAACCTCTTGGAACTATTTTAGTTCTTGTTTAACTGGTACGAGTGATACCTTTAAAGTGAATCAAGGTATTTTTGGTAAGGTGTATTTTCCTAGAGTTATTACACCATTGTCCATTGTGTTTTCTAATCTTATAAAGTTTGGAATTCAGTTATTGGTATTTGCTTGTTTTTATTTTTATTTCGTGCTTTTTACAGATTCTGCTTACAATGCATTTCCTCAGTTAGCTATAGTTCTACTACCCATTTTAATTGCTTTTATGGGTTTACTTGGTTTAGGTTTTGGAATGATTATTTCATCGATGACCACTAAATATCGCGATTTGAGCTTTTTAGTAGGTTTTGGTGTACAATTACTTATGTATGGATCTGCAGTTATGTATCCTTTATCTTATTTTAAAGAAAAGGTGCCAGAGTATTCTTGGCTAGTTGAATATAACCCGATGACCACAATAATTGAATTGTTTAGATATATGACTTTGGGTATTGGAGATTTTTCAATATCACAATTTTTATATGCAGGAACAATAAGTGTTATCTTGTTTTTAATAGGATTAGTTATATTTAATAAAACCGAAAAGTCTTTTATAGATACTGTGTAATATGAAAGAAAAAGACATTATCTTAAAGGCAGAACACATTTCTAAGCAATACCGTTTAGGACTAGTTGGTACAGGTACAATAAGTCATGATTTAAATAGGTGGTGGAGCAAACTTAGAGGGAAAGAAGATCCTTATTTAAAAGTAGGTGAGAGTAATGATCGTAGTACTAAAGGACAGTCAGAATACGTATGGGCTTTACAGGATATTAATTTTGAAGTTGAACGTGGTGAGGTTTTAGGAATTATAGGAAAAAATGGCGCAGGTAAATCTACTTTGCTTAAAATTTTATCTAAAGTCACAGGACCAACTACAGGCGAGATTAAAACTAAAGGACGTATAGCGTCTTTATTAGAAGTTGGAACAGGTTTTCATGGCGAAATGACTGGACGTGAAAACGTGTATTTAAATGGTGCCATTTTAGGAATGAGTAAAAAAGAAATTTCGTCTAAAATTGACGAAATTATCGAGTTTTCGGGTTGTCAGCGTTATATAGATACTCCAGTTAAACGTTACAGTTCTGGTATGACTGTACGATTAGCCTTTGCTGTCGCAGCATTTTTAGAACCAGAGATTTTAGTGATTGATGAAGTCTTAGCGGTTGGTGATTCAGAATTTCAGAAAAAAGCAATTGGTAAAATGCAGGATATTAGTCGTGGAGAAGGTAGAACAGTATTATTTGTTAGTCATGATATGAATGCAATCTCTACGCTTACATCAAGATGTGTTTTATTGGTAAATGGAAAAGTGAAAATGACGGACGCAACCCAGAAAGTAGTGTCTGCATATTTAAATGAATATAAGGAAAATCAGGATTTAGAAGAATTTGTTTTTTTTGATAAATATAAACTAGTAAAGTTTAACCTTTTTAAAAACAAAAACAAAATTGATGCTATAGGCTTTAATGAGCCATTTGAAATAGTCATAGAGCTAGAGCAATTAGGAGAAGCCATAGATTTAGAAATTGAAGTTTTTATTATGAATGGAAAAGGAAAAGTAATAACAACTTTTTCCACTTACTTATCCGGTTTTAAAGTGACCAAAGAGGATAAAATAAATTTGCTTTGTGATGTAGTCGGTTTAAATTTAAGTTTAGGTACTTATTATTTAGATTTAAATGTTATTAACATGACTAATAATGAGGTGAAGCGTTTAGAAAATCTTCAAAAAATAGAAATTATTTCCTCAAAAGGGTACAGTCTAAAACAAAAACTTAAAGAACAGTTTCATGGTAATATAATAATGTCGCATCAATGGTCTCAAGATTAAAATATAAATTTCAAGAGTTGCTTTCAAGATATAAATGGTTTAATAAATTTAAATTTGCTAGTATTTATAAAAATGACGGTTTTAATCATACTAAACAAAGTCCATCTAAATCAGGACCTGGTTCAGATTTAATACAAACCGAAGAAATTCGAAAAAAATTACCACAAATTTTAAGCGATTACAATATAAAAAGTCTTTTAGATTTGCCATGTGGTGATTTTTATTGGATGAAAAATATTGACTTGAGTAAAATCAATTATATTGGAGGAGATATAGTTCCTTTAATTATTAAGAATAATAACTCTAAGTACAAATCAAATAATATTTCTTTTAAAGAAATCGATATCGTTTTTGATACTCTAGAAAATGTAGATCTGATTATTGTAAGAGATTTATTTGTGCATTTAAAATTTAGTCAAATACTTAAAGCAATTGAAAACATTAAATCAACTAAATCAAAATACTTGCTTGTAACCTCATTTGTCGATTTAAAAGATAATAAAGATATTAAAATTTCAAGCCAATGGAGACCATTAAACATGGAGAAAGCTCCTTTTAATTTTCCAAAACCGCTAACTATAATTAATGAAAATTGTAAAGAGGCGAATGGAAAATTTAAAGATAAATCGTTACTTCTGTTCAAATTAAATGAAGTTTAAAAAAAAAATAGCTATTCTCGGACCGATTAACTCTAGAGGAGGTAGAGAAATTGAGGCTGCTTTTATTGCAGATGCCTTGATGGCAAAATATGAGGTTTCGATATTTTCTACTGAAACGGTTGAGAAAAATAATGATTTATATATAGTCAACCCAAGTCTTGTTATTTATACAAAATACAAGTCATTTGTGGATAAAATAAAAGCTTATCTAGGAATTAAATTAAATTATGCAAATCTTCAATTTAGAAGACTTGATCGCAAAAAAAATAAATCATTAAAAAAAGTAATTCAGCAATCGGATTTAATAGTAATTATAGCTCAATTAACATCTAACTACACCAAAGAAATTATTTTAGCAGCCAAAGAAAATAATAAGAAAGTTGTTTTCAGAACAACAGGAACTATTCCTAAAATTAATTTAAAAGACACTTATTTTTCTTACTTAAAACATGTTAGTTTATTTTTGAATCACTCAAAAGAAAACTCCAAAATATTTAGCAATAAAAGTAATCTTAATTACAAAGTAATTGACCAATGTGTCTTTAAAGAAGAAGCTATTATAAATTTTCAAAAAACTAAAACTAATCCTATTAGAAAGTTTTATTGTGCTTCTAGGTTGGATAAAAATAAAGATATAATAACCGTAATAGAAGCCTTTAATAATTTAAAAGCATACAAAAACTTAGAATTACATATCGTTGGGGATGGACCAGAGTTAGAGTATTTAAAATCGAAAGCTAAAAATTTGAATATTAAATTTTATGGTCATTTAGACTATGATTTTATGATTAAAACCATTTCTCAATTTGATTGCCTAATTATAGCTTCCATTGAAGAAGCTGGACCTTATAATGCTTTGGAAGCAGCATTGCTAGGTATTCCAATCATATCAACTAAAGTTGGTGCAATGAAAGAGCGTTTTGTCAATAATAACCGTATGTGGTTTAATGTAAAAGATAGTCAAATGCTATCTGAAAGGATAATAGAATATTCAAGTTATAGTAATCAAGAGATAAAACAAATTCAAAATCATTATATTGAAATTTATAATGCAAATCATTCTAAGAAAACTATAGCTAAAGCTTATTTAGACACACTAAGTTTGTATTTATAATTTTAGATTTGTAAAAATATACTAATAGATGACCACATATTTAATAACAGGAGGCGCAGGAAATGTAGGTAGCACACTAGCAAAACATTTAGCTAGCGATAAATCAAATACAATTATAATTGTTGACAATTTATCTACAGGAAGCCTTAATAAAATGCCAAAACTAGATAATGTAAAATTTATTAAAGCCAATATTAATACTTATAATGACATTGCTCCAGTTTTTGCACGTTATGATTTTGATTATGTGTTTCATTATGCAGCCATGGTTGGTGTTAAGCGCACGTTAGAAAACCCTATGAGTGTTCTTGAAGATATTGAGGGTATTAAAAATGTGCTATCGTTATCAAAAAATTCTGGTGTAAAACGGGTGTTTTATTCAAGCTCTTCAGAAGTTTATGGAGAGCCTTTTGAAATCCCTCAAAATGAAAATACGACGCCATTAAATTCTAGATTACCTTATGCTATAGTCAAAAATGTTGGCGAAGCTTTTTTTAAATCTTACTATCAAGAATATGGCTTAGAGTATACCATTTTTAGGTTTTTTAATACTTATGGTCCAAATCAAAGTGAAGATTTTGTACTACCACGTTTTTTAAAATTAGCACTGCAAGATAAAGATATTAATATTTATGGAGATGGCTTGCAAACACGATCGTTTTGCTATGTGGACGACAATGTTGAGACCTGTATTAAAGCAATTACAGATAAGTCTTGTATTAATGAAGTTTTAAATGTTGGTAGTGACTTAGAGCAAACTATTTTATCACTTGCTCAAACCATTATTAAGTTAACCAATTCAAAAAGTAATATTGTTCATTTACCAGCATTAGAAGAAGGAGATATGGCTAGACGTTGTCCAGATACTTCAAAAATGAAAAAAGTTTTAGGCAGAGATTTGATGTCGTTAGAAGAAGGTGTTTTAAAACTAGTTAAACATTACAGTAAATTATAATATGCGTAAAGGATATAACCCTACCAAAGGCGGTAAGTTAGTTGTTAAAGAGCCATGTGACCATAGGATAATAATACCTTTACACATTCCACATGAAAATGATTACTTTAAAGATGCCTATCAGATTTTTGAATTATGTCTATTTTCAATCTTAAAAACTGCAAGCTCAAAATTAAAAGTCTCTATTATTAGTAATAAATGTTCTTTTGAGGTTAATCAAAGACTTTTACAATTATATCAAGAGCATGATATTGATGAGCTTATTATAGAAAAAGAAGGCATAGGAAAAATTAATAGCCTATTAAAAGCTTTACGCACAGTAGAAGAGCGTTTGGTAACCATTACAGATGCAGATGTTTTATTTTTGGATCATTGGGAAGATGAGGTTGTTTCTGTTTTTAAATCTTTTCCAAAAGCAGGAGCTGTGTGTCCTGTCCCTGTTTACAGAAAGCATTTAGATTTAACAGCAAACATTTGGAGCAAATATTTGTTTTCAAATAAATTAAAATTTAAAAAAGTAAAAGATGTTGATGCCTTAGAGAATTTTGCAAAAAGTATAGGGTGGACCCATTTACCAGAAGAATTTGGTGATAGCATTGGTACATTAACAGCAAAAGACAATACTGTTGCAGTTTTAGGCTGTTCTCATTTTGTTGCTACCTATAAATCAGAAGTATTTAAAGCACTTCCAGAAGAAAATAGCGCTTATTTAATAGATGGAGATAGCGAGTTTTTATATATGGATAAACCAGTAGTTTTAACTGATGGTTATCGATTGGCTACTTATACTAATAATGCATATCACTTAGGTAATGTGTTTGAACCATGGATGCAAGAAAACTTTGAGACTCTAAAAAAAAGAGAACAAAAATTTATTGACTATTCGTCTTTAAAAACTTTAAAGAAAAATGCAGTTAAGTATTTTATAATCAATAAACTTTTTAAACGTGCTATAAAAATTAAACCTTTATTAAGATATTTATTAAAAAGAAAAGGATTAACTAAGACTCAAGTGTTTAATTATGTGGATAGACAATATTAAATTTACTAATTAAAACAAAGTATAAAAAGATGAGTAAAAAAAACATTCTAATTATTGGTCCTATTTCTGAATCAGGAGGAAGTGAAATAAATAGTATTTTTTTTTTAGAACAATTTACAAAAAAATATCATACATCTGTTTTTTCAACAATTCCTGTCTCTTCGCTTTCTATTGTAGATGAGTATTTAGGAGAAAAAAAAATGAATTCTTTTGAAAGAGTTGCATTAAAATCTTTTTTTATTAGGTGTTTTTCACAAATTATAAAAAGGAAAAACAATTTACAGATTGAAAACCTGTTTTTAGTAAAGAATAAAATTAGTAAGCTTTTTTTTGATTTTGACAAGTTATATGGTCTAATATTAAAAAAAGAAATAAGCAATAAAGATATTGTTTTTTATAGTGGATTGTTAACAGATAAATGGTTGCACTTAATAGTAGAATTATGCCATCAAAACAATAAAAAATTAATAATAAGGGTGACTGGTTCTTTAAAAAATGAAACCAAATACTCTAACATTGTTAAAGATGAAAAAATTGTTGTCCATTCTTTAGAGAATTTTGAAATACTTAAAAACGAAGGATTTACTAATGTTAAGTGTATTGAGCAGTCTAGTAGTCTTGAAAGAGAACTGTTACAATTAAATATTTCATTTCAACAACCATTAAAATTTGGTTATTTGGGTAGGATGAGTCACGAAAAGGGGCTAGAAATTATTGTTGATACGTTTAAAAAGAATAAATTAGAATTAAGGATTGCAGGTTCTGGACCGTTAAATAACCAAATTGTAAATCTAACTAATAACTATCCTCAAATTGTTAAAGAACATTTTATTCCTTATAAAAATGTACCTGAATTCTTAAGTAAAATAGATGTATTATTAGTTTTGTCCAAACACGAAGGTGGTCCACTAGTAGGTATAGAAGCTATGGCTGCAGGTAAAATCGTGCTTTCTACAAAAGTTGGAGCAATGACACAAAGATTAAATTTAGTTGATAAAGATTTATTTGTAACTGAACACTCAGAAGAAGAGTTGACAAATACTATAAAATCGCTATTGCAGAAAAATAGATCAGAGATTTATGCTTTAAAAAATAAAATGCGAGAGTATTATTTAGATTATGCATCAAATGAAGTTGTTATGACTCAATACTTTCAATTTATAGACTCATGATGTACAGAGCTGTAACAATAAGTAATCTTCAATATTTAATAGTAAAAAATCTTCAATCTATTAAAATACAAGTCTTTACTATTTGTAAAGGTTTTTTTGCCTTTGTTTATAGTATAGAATATACAGTTAATGTAACTATTAATTTAATTAAAAATATTAATAGCTTTCAGTTGTTAAATTATCCTTTAGCTGTTTTTAAATTAGTAAAAAAAGGAGATACTAAATTTAAACCCTTATTTAAATTATAATGAAGATTTTAATGGTAGCCATACCAAACCATCACTTTTTTCAATGGGTTAACCAATTGGAGCAGTCTGGCTATGAGGTGTATTGGTTTGACGTGACTGATGGAGGACCTAAATCTTCAAAAATAGAGTGGGTTACTCAAATAAAAGGCTGGAAGTTAAAATGGGATTTTCCCTTTAGGAGTACAATAAAAAAATACTTACCTAATCTATATAAAAACATTCAGAAAATTAATGAAAATAGCGTTTTAAAAACCTTTCAAAGTACGATAGATCATATACAACCAGATATAATCCATTGTTTTGAAATGCAATTAGCAGGATTGCCGATTTTACCCATTATGTTACAAAATAAAATACCGTTTATCTATTCATCTTGGGGAAGTGATGTGTTTTATTTTGAGCAATTAGGTGTTTCAAAACAAGCATTGCAGCAGTTTTACGCACGTGCTAATTATTTAATCACAGATTGTAAACGCGATTACAAGTTAGTTTTAAAAAATGGTTTTAAAAATCAATTTTTAGGCGTGTTTCCTGGAAATGGAGGATTAACTATCCAAACATCTAAGATAAAACCGTTTGATAATAGACCGCTTATTTTGATAAAAGGATATGATGATGGTGTTGGTAAAGCGTCTAAAGTATTGGATGCATTGCTTTTAGTTTCAAAAGACTTATTTTATAATAAACATATTGTTATTTACAGCGCAGATGACGTTATTCAGCAACAAATAAAAGCTTCAGAAAAACTCTCAGATTTTAATATTACCGTATATTCTCGACATAAATTTATTCAAAATACAGACTTATTAGCTGTTATGGGGCAGAGCTGTATTCATATAGCAAATAGTATTTCCGACGGAATGCCAAATGCACTTCTAGAAGCCATGTCAATGGGAGCATTTCCAATTCAATCTAATCCAGGACAAGTTACAGAAGAAGTGATTACTAATAATAGTAATGGTTATTTGATTAATAATCCTTTAGATGAAACTGAAATTGCGTGTCATATAAAAAATGCGCTTCAAAATGATAATTTAAGACAACAAGCTCAAAATTTTAATATCGATTTCATCCAAGAAAATTATAATCGTGTTACCTTGCAATCCAAAATAGAAACCCTTTACCAAACCGTTTATTCCGCAAACCAATAAATGCAAATTTCTTTTTTAATAGTCACAAAAAATAGACCAAAAGATTTAGCTTTTACTTTAATGAAGTTGAAAGAATTAATGGATTCTACTATTCATGAAGTGTTGGTGTTTATTGATGGTTGTCCTAAAACCGAAACCATTATTAAAGATTTTGAATGGGTTAATTGGACAGTGTCTAAAACAAATATAAGTGCTTCGCCAGCCAGAAATAGTTTATATAAAAAAGCGAATGGACAAATTTTTATTGGCTTAGATGATGATGCACATCCAATAAGTAAAGCCTTTATAGAATCTGTCGAAGATGATTTTAATGCCAACACCAACCTTGGTATAATCGCTTTTCAAGAAATAAGAGGATTATATAAATCCGATAACGAGGCTTTAAGTTTCGCAAAATATACTGAACCGTATTATACAAATGATTTTATTGGTTGTGGATTTGCTATTAAGAAGGAAGCGTATGATGCCTCAAGAGGTTTTCCTGTTTGGATTGATATTTATGGTGAAGAACCAGCTTTGGCTTTAGAGGTTTTAGATTTAGGATATCAAATAGTCTACAATTCAAAAATAATAGTAAACCATCGTGTGGATACCGCAAAAAGAAAGTTACAAGGTAAAAATTATTTTAGGTTTGAACATCAATTAAAAAATACAATACGATTGTATCTTGTGTATTATAAGTCGCCTTTAACAAAAATAGCTAAATTGTTATTGCATAATTTTAAAAAGTATGCTTTAAAAGACTTTAAGTATTTTAAAGCTTTTGTGCATGTTTGCTTTTCAACTCTTTTAAAGTTACCAACTATTTTAAAGTATAGACGTCCTGTTAAAGTCAGTACGTTGCAAATTATAAAAAAACTAAAAGGACTAAATTATTCAGGATAAATGTATTTTAATTCGCTAGACTTCGCCATATTTTTACCAATAGTTTTTGTACTGTATTGGTTTGTAACCAATAAAAATTTAAAACTGCAAAATGCATTATTAGTTGTTGCTAGTTATGTGTTTTATGGTTGGTGGGATTGGCGTTTTTTATCTTTAATTGTTTTTAGTTCTCTTGTGGATTACACCATTGGTTTACAATTAAACAAAGCAGCACAACCTTCTAAAAGAAAGTTGTTGCTGTGGTCTAGTATCCTTGTAAACTTAGGGTTTTTAGGCTTTTTTAAATATTATAATTTCTTTATCGATAGTTTTGTTGAAGCTTTCTCATTTTTCGGGAGTTCATTTCAGCCCAATACGTTAGATATAATTTTACCAGTTGGTATAAGTTTTTACACCTTTCAAACCTTAAGTTACACCATAGATGTTTATAAGCGAAAACTTGAGCCAACACAAGATATTGTATCATTTTTAGCCTTTGTTAGTTTTTTTCCACAATTAGTGGCAGGACCAATAGAACGTGCTACCAATTTACTACCACAGTTTTATAAAAAACGTCAATTTCATTATAGTCAAGCTGTGGATGGATGTAGACAAATACTTTGGGGATTTTTTAAAAAAGTAGTTATTGCAGACAATTGTGCCGAGTTTGCTAATCAGATCTTTAATAACTCATCGGAACATACTGGTAGTACTTTGCTAATAGGTGCATTATTTTTTACTTTTCAGATTTATGGTGATTTTTCTGGGTATTCTGATATAGCCATTGGTACTTCAAGATTATTTGGTTTTGACTTAAAGCAAAACTTTGCCTTTCCATATTTTTCTAGAGACATAGCCGAATTTTGGCGACGCTGGCACATATCCTTATCCACATGGTTTCGGGATTATTTATACATTCCATTAGGAGGAAGTCAAGGTGGCACTTGGATGAAAGTGCGTAACACGTTTATAATATTTTTAGTCAGTGGGTTTTGGCATGGTGCCAATTGGACATTTATTATTTGGGGATTTTTAAATGCGCTTTATTTTTTACCATTATTATTGGCCAAACGTAACAGAACTAATTTAGATGTTGTAGCACAAGATTCAAAATTACCAAACATAAAAGAACTGGTGCAAATGGGACTTACTTTTGGTCTAACCGTTATTGCTTGGGTCTTTTTTAGGGCAGAAAGCGTTACTCAAGCATTAACGTATTTAAAAGGTCTATTTAGTACTAGTTTATTAACTGTACCAACCATTAGACCAACTAATTTACTAGTGCTTATTCTATTTTTTATAGGTATAGAATGGATTGGAAGACGTCAACAGTATGCAATAGAAGTGTTGCTGCTTAAGCAATCTAGGCTTATTAGATGGGCTTTTTATATGATTATAATCGCTATGGTTTTTGTATTTAGTAGTAATACTCAGCAAGAGTTTATATATTTTCAGTTTTAATATGAAATTATTTATAAAGCACATATTGCTTTTTGGATTATTATTTTTTATTGTAGAAAAAGGGTTGTATTACTTTATTCAAAATGCTCCTAAAAAAGAATATGATAAAAGACTTGAATTAATTCTTGAAGGTAAAATGGAAAAAGATATAGTTATTATTGGATCCTCAAGAGGAGCTAATAATGTCTCTGCTAAACAATTAGAGGAAAAAACAGGATTCAGTTGTTATAATTTATCTTATCGAGGCTCGAGTGTTATTTTTCATGAGTTTATTTTAAAAACACTATTACTGCATAATAATAAACCAAAAAAAGTTTTATTAGTAATTGATAACGGTTATCAATTCATAAAAGAACATTCATTACATTTTAGATTTGATAGGCTGAATCCTTTAAAAAACTATGGATATATTCATGAAAAATTAATAGAAAACAACAAAAAAAGTTTTCTATCTAACTTTTTTTATTCTTTTAAAGTAAATCGAGAAGATTTTTCTTTAAAACCTAAAAGAATTTATGAAATAGATGTAATGACTTCTCATGGTTCTAAATTATTAAAAGCAAAAAACAATGAGAAGTTAGAGTACATTAATGAAGTGAAAAAATATGAAATCAACGAGGAAGAATTAGCTAAATTAGAAGCTTTTAATTCCATTCAAAGAATGTGTAGTAATAATGATATCGAGCTTTATTTGGTGTTTACACCTGGATTAATGACTTTCGATACCGATTTCCTAAAAAGATTTAAAAAATTAGTTAGTCCTGACGAGAAAATCATAGTTTATGATACTCTTGATGAGAGATATAAAGAAAAAGACATTTATAGAGATCACACACATATGTTTTCTAAAGGCGCCAAAATTTTCACCTCAGAAATCAGTGATTTTATAAACTCAAATAAATAATAAGATTGCTTTATTTTATTAACGTTTTGAAAGATTTTCGCTGTTAAATTATGTATTTTAGCGATTGTTAAAAAGTTTTAAAGTCACCCAATATATGAAAACAATAGGTTTTATTCCTTTACGAAAAGGGTCAAAAGGTATTCCTGGAAAAAATAAACGTAAAATGGTTGGAAGACCATTGTACACTTGGGTTTTGGGTGAAGCTTTACACTCTAATTTAGACGAAGTTTATGTATATACAGACGACCAATCCATATTAGATTTTATTACAAAAGAATACCACTATACAGATAAAGTTAAAGGGCTTTTAAGAAGTAACAGTAGCGCTACAGATACTGCTTCCACAGAAAGCGCTATGTTGGAATTTGCAGAAAAAATAAACTACGATTTTGATGTGTTTTGCTTACTACAAGCGACGTCACCTTTTACTACAGCACAAGACATTAATAATTGTTTGACCGCTTTGGATAACGGAAAAGATTCCGCCTTAACCGTCGTTAATACCCATCGTTTTTTATGGAATGCTGATGGTACTGCTATAAACTACAATCCCAAGAAGCGTCCTAGGCGTCAAGATTTTGAAGGCTTGTTGATAGAGAATGGTGCAGTTTACACTTGCACTAAACAGGTGTTAAAAGACCATGAAAATAGACTAGGAAATAACGTAGGTGTTGTAAAAATGCCAGAAGATAGTTTACACGAAATTGATACAGAATCCGATTGGATTACAGTAGAAAATCTATTAATAGCACGTCAACAACAATTAAAAAAAGCTGAGAAAATAACACATTTAGTCTTAGATGTTGATGGCGTTTTTACGGACGGAACCATAACTTATACCAAGGATGGCGAACATACCAAAAACTTTGATATGCGTGATGGGATGGGATTAGAGATTTTAAGACAGTTTGGTGTTGAGGTTATGATTATGACTAGCGAACAATCCGAGTTGGTCGCAAAACGCATGCAGAAGCTTCAAATAAAACAAGTGTTTTTAGGTGTAAAAGATAAATACACGTTACTTCAAACCTTATCAAAACAACAAGGCTTTTCGTTAAATAATGTGGCTTATGTAGGCGATGATGTAAACGATATGTCTAACATTTGTAGCGTTGGTTGGTCATTAGCACCACAAAATGCTATGACCGAAATTAAAACCATAGCAGACGTTGTATTATCAAAACCATCTGGCGCAGGAGCCATCAGAGAAGCTTGTCAGTTTATTAAAAATTATAATAAAAGATATTAAGTAAATACATGAATACATACAAAAAACCTTACATCATAGCAGAGATTGGATGTAACCATAAAGGCGATATGCAAATTGCCAAAGAGTTGATCCAAATGGCTAAAATATTTTGTAATGTAGATGCTGTCAAGTTTCAGAAGCGTCATAATATTGAGCTGCTAACGGAAGAACAATATAATAGTCCACACCCAAATCCTTCCAACTCGTATGGCGATACTTATGGTGCACATAGAGAGTATTTAGAGTTTGATGTGGCTCAACATCAAGAGCTTAAAGATTTTTGCGAATCTATTGGGATTGATTATTCAACCTCTGTTTGGGATTTAACATCAGCAAAAGAGATTGCTTCATTACAGCCAAAGTTTATCAAAATACCTTCAGCTTGTAATAATAATGTTATCATGTTAGAATGGTTATGTGAACATTACAAAGGCGAACTTCATATTTCTACAGGAATGACCACTAAATCTGAAATTGAAGATTTAGTACAGTTATTTAGTAAGCATAACAGAGCCAAAGATTTAGTGTTATATAACTGTACTTCTGGCTATCCAGTACCCTTTGAAGATGTTTGTTTATTAGATATTAATTTATTAATTGAAAAATACGGTAATCAAGTCAAGCATATTGGTTTTTCTGGACACCATTTGGGTATTGCAGTAGATGTTGCAGCTTACACCTTAGGTGCACCAATTATTGAGCGTCATTATACCTTAGATCGCACTTGGAAAGGAACGGATCATGCTGCCTCTTTGGAGCCTATGGGTTTACGTAAATTATCAAGAGATTTAAATGCTGTGCATAAAGCTTTAACGTTTAAAAGCCAAGACATTTTACCCATAGAGCAAGTACAACGTGATAAATTAAAAAATCAAAAAGGATAACCTGATTTTATTATAATGAAAAAAAAAAGTATTTGTCTTTTTTCCTGATGGTGTTGGTTTACGAAACTTTGCCTTTACAGATTTTAAATCCATTGGAGAACAGCATGGTTTTGATATCACGTATTGGAATAATACTGTTTTTTCGTTAAAAGATCATTTAGGTTTTAATGAAGTTAAGATAGATAACCATCAAATTCATCCATTAACACCCTTATATTCGAGAGCACGAAAACATGCAGAATTAAACGTTTCTAGAGATAAATTTAATGATGAGGTTTACCCTACTTATAAGTTTCCTTTTAATTATAAAGGCGTTAAAAACACGCTAAAAAGTTTATATACCAAAGTGTTAATTGGATTGTATTCTTCTGAAAAAGGTGTTGAAAAAATTAGACAAAAGATAAATAATTTAGAGCGTCAAAACCCTAAGTATGCGTATTGTAAAGCACAATTACAACAGCATAAACCAGATTTAATATTTTGTACAACGCAACGTGCTACACAGTCGATAAGTGCGTTATTAGCTGCAAAAGATTTAGGCATTCCTACGGTTGCTTTTGTGTACTCATGGGATAATGTACCCAAAGCGATGCAAGTCGTGGAGACTGATTATTATTGTGTTTGGAGTGACCATATGAAGCGTGAAGTCTTACAATATTATCCATTTGTGAAAGCTGAACAAGTGTTTGTAACAGGAACACCACAGTTTGAACCACATTATAATACTAGCTTAAAACAAAGTCGAGCAGACTTTTTTAAGCAATATAATTTAGATATTAATAAAAAATACATTTGCTATTCTGGTGATGATGAAACGACGTCACCTTTAGATCAATATTATTTAGAAGATTTAGCAAATGCAGTAAGGCGTTTAAATGCTAAAGGCGAAAATTTAGGTATCATTTACAGAAAGTGTCCTGTGGATTTTACATCAAGATACGATGCTGTAATCCATGCTAATAAAGATATTATTGACGTTTTAGATCCCATTTGGAAGCCAATAGGTGACCAGTGGAACCAGGTATTACCAGCAAAGGAAGACTTTAAAATGTTGTATAATGTTTGCGAGCATAGTGCGTTTGTAACCAATGTCTGCTCATCCACTGTCTTTGATTTTGTTGCGCACGACAAAGCTTGCATTTATTATAATTATGAGCAACCGCAACTTAAAAAAGGGATTAGAGATATAGGTCAAAACTATAAATACGTTCATTTTAGAAGTATGCCAAGTGATGAAGCAGCAGTATTTTGTACCGATAAAAACGATTTGGATCATTTAGTAAAACAAATATTAGATGGTCAATTATCAAATGTAGTAGAAGGTAAAAGATGGTACGAGATTATTGTTGGTAAAACACCAACCAAAGCCTCAGAAAATATATGGAAGGCAATTAATATAATACTTAATTAACGTATGACTGAAAACTACTTCGAAAATATAAAAAATCAGTTTTTAGTTAACGATACGTCTCTATTTAGATATGGAAGTATTGATGATGGTGGCTATTGGCTGAATCCCGAAACAATTACAAAATCTCATGTTTTATTTAGTGGAGGCATATCTTCTAATGTAGAGTTCGAGTACGATTTGTTTAGGTTTAATGATCGTATCAATATTGTAATGGTAGATCCTACGGTATCTGGAGCTAAACTTATCTTTAAGGGATTGGCTCGATTGTTTTTTAAAAAGCCTAATAAACTGCGTTATTTGTTTAATGCATTACAATTTAATTATCTAATTAGAACCTTACGTTGTCAACATCTAAAATTGTGGTTAAAACAACCGGAATCTATTTTGAAAATAGCAAATTCCACTTTTAATCATGATAAGAATATTTTATTAAAACTAGATATAGAAGGTAGCGAATATGATTTTTTAGATGAAATATCTTCCAATTTGGATTGCTTTTCAGCTTTAGTTTTCGAGTTTCATGATTTACATAAACATCATGATCGCGTTTATAATTTTATAAACTCATGCCAAGCACAATTTGATTTAGTGTATTTAGGTATTAATCCATCAGGAGGTTTTGATGGTAAAGACAAACCTAAGTGTATTGAGATAACTTTAGAGAGGAAAAAATAATGAAGTTAAAGTATATTGATGCTCTTCGAGGAATAGCTATATTGTTAGTCATGGCTACTCATACTTTTCAATATAGTACTTCATTTTCTGATGGTATTTTTAACAATATAATATCTCATGGAGCAAGAGGAGTTCAATTATTTTTTATAATAAGTGCTTTTACTTTATTCATTTCATTTAATAATAGAATAGTAGACGAGAAAAATAATATTGATCAAAATTTTTTTATTAGGCGTTTTTTTAGAATTGCACCTATGTATTATATAGGTATCCTATATTTTTTGTTTCAAGACGGTTTTGGCTCAAGATATTGGTTAGGTGATTTTGAGTACATAAGTGTTTATAATGTTTTGTCTAATATTTTTTTTATCAATGACTTTAATCCATATTGGATCACAAGTTTGGTTCCAGGAGGTTGGTCTATTGGAGTTGAAATGACTTTTTATTTAATTGTTCCATTTTTAGTAAGGAAATTAACAACCTTGAGTAAGGCTGTAAATTTCACTTTAGTGTCAATTATGATTTCATTAATTTTATTTTCCTTGTTGAAGACTAATGTTTTAATAAGTTCAAATAGGTTATGGAATGAATATTTATTTTTTTATTTCCCAAATCAGTTACCAGTTTTTGGCTTTGGAATATTGTTGTATTTTTTATTAGTAAGGAAAGATTACAAATTAAGTAAAAATAACTTGATTCTTGGAATTGTGACTTTAGTATCTTTATTTTTTTTAAGAGATTATATACATAGCAATTTACCTTTTGCTTTTTTATTTTCAATTTTTATTTATTTGTTATCAAAACAAAATTTAAAGCTATTTGTGAATAGAGTAACTATATATATAGGAAATATTAGTTATAGTTCTTATTTGGTGCATTTTGCTATATTACACTGGTTAAGTCACTTTGGATGTTTAAATTATTTAGAAGTAGATAATTATCTAGATTATTTATTTAATTTCTTTTTTAATTTTCTAGTAATATGCAGTATGACATTTGTAATTTCAAATATCACCTATTTTTTAATTGAAAAACCATTTATAAATTTAGGTAGAAAGTTAATTAAATTAACCAATTAATGCACATCGCTTTTTTAACATCAGGGTATCCACATCCTAAAGTGTCTCACGCTGCAGGAATAGGTACTAGCATAAAAAATCTGGCAGATGCTTTAGTAAATAAAGGTGAGCAAGTTACTGTTTTTGTGTATCATCAGGATACCTCACAAATTATAGAAGATCAAGGCGTGACAATCCACCTAATTCCTAAAAAGAAATCACCATTTTTTACTTGGTATTTTTATAGAAAGAAACTTCAGAACTATATTAACACTGTAATAGAAACACAAAAGATAGATGTAATAGAAGCACCTGATTGGACTGGTATTACAGCTTTTATGAAGCTAACAGCACCTTTAGTTATTAAGCTTCATGGTAGTGATGCTTACTTTTGCAATCTAGAGAAAAGACGACAGAAATTTAAAAATTTTGTTTTTGAAAAATTAGCGCTACAATCAGCTATTGCTTACATCGCTCCAACTACCTTTGCAGGAGAAATTACTGCTAAGATTTTCGGTTTAAACCGAAAAAAAATAAAGACGATTCATAATGGAGTACAACTAGATTATTTTAATAATTATACACCTGAAATTTACGACCCTAAAACGTTAATATATGTAGGTACAATTATCAGAAAAAAAGGTGTTTTGGAGCTAGCTCAAATATTTAATAGAATTTTAGATACAGAACCTAACGCTAAATTAAAATTAGTAGGTAGTGATGCTCCTGACATAAAAACAGGACAAACATCTACTTTTGCTTTAATGCAGTCTATCTTTTCAGATCAAGCTAAACAAAATGTGGCGTATTTGGGTAAAATACCTTACAGCGATGTTAAAGCACATATTAAAAAAGCCCATGTCTGTACTTTTCCTAGTTTTGCTGAAACTTTAGGTATGGTTACTATAGAGAGTATGGCATTACAAAAACCAGTTGTAAATACTAGCATTGGTTGGGCACAAGAGTTGATTGATGATGGTATCAATGGATTTTTAGTGCATCCTTCTGACATTGAAGGTTATAGTAAAGCTATCTTAAAATTATTTAAAGATCCTGAGTTATCGGCAAATATTGGTCGTGCTGCTAGAAAAAAAACCGAATTATCTTTTGATATTAATAGTATTGCAGATAAAAATATTACCTTTTATAAATCTGTAATATCAGACGCTAAAGCTTAATGATTTTAAAAAAAATAAAACAATTTTTAGGTAAAAATCACAAAAAGACAAAGGTATTTGCTCACTATCTAAAATACTTTAGTTTGAAGCCAACCAATCAAAAACAAATTATAGTTTGCTTTGATGGCTTGTTTCCGCATGGTGGATTGGTTGATCGTTTAAAAGGCATTATCTCTTTTTATCAAATAGCACAAATATTGGATTACGATTTTAAAATAATCTTTAATAATCCATTTGATTTAAACCTCTTTTTACAACCCAATACTGTGGATTGGCAGATTAACACAAGTAAAATGAGTTGGCATCCAACTAAATCAAAAACTGTGTATTTAGTAAATGATTTTAAGGTTAACCCATTAAAACTGATTAAAAACTCTAAAGCCAAACAGTTTTATGTGTACGCTAATATTGATTATGGTAAAACCATTTTTCCGGATTTAAATACAGAGCAATTAGAGAATAAATGGCGTACTGATTTTAATCATTTATTTAAAAAAAGTGAATTATTGGAAGCCAAATTAAATGCTATTACAACAACACCATTTATTTCATTTCATTCTCGATTTACAACATTAATGGGAGATTTTAAAGATAGCACTACTAAAGTTTTATCTGTGGACGAGCAGGACGTTTTGTGTAACAATTTAGTGACTATTATTAACCGAGTTAAGGCAACGCATAACATTAATGCGTTTGTGTTTTCAGATAGCATTAATTTTATCAAATTTGCTAAACAAAAAGGGCAAGTTAGTAGTATAGAAGGTCAACCGTTTCACATGGATAATTTTAGTAATAACAACAATACAGATGGTCATTTAAAAACATTAATTGATTTTTTTATGATTGCCAAAAGCGATACGGTCTATTTTTTAAATGTAAAACCAATGTATAATAGTAGTTTTTCTAAATATGCTGCAATTGTTGGTCAAGCTAATTTTGAAGTACTAGAAGCATGATAATTATTGTTCATCATAAATACAAAACAACTCAAGTATTGGATGCTAAAATGCAAACCATTACATGTATTGCTATTGGTAATTCTATAACCCAAACTATTTATGATGTGTCGACGACATTTCCTGATGTATTAATTATTTGGTGTAATGTGGCTTATTTAAAAGTTTTAGATGTTAATAGTATACCTACAGTATTCCATCATCGACGTATTTTAGCTAGTTATAATACTAACACTAACTTTTATTTGCAAAAACAAATTGGGTATGTGGAACGGTCATTTTATGTTAAAGTCAATAAAAAAGTGACTTATCCAACTTGGATGATGTCAAGTTGTGTTGGAGGTATACATGCTTCAGTCATAAATAACTTATATAAAGACTTAAATTTTAATATAAACTTTGATTATTTTATAAATTCGTTAGCCAAACGAGCAATGGTTGAAGGGTTGTTTTGTTATTCTGAACCAAAATTGTTACGAGGAAATTTTTCAGCTACAGCTGAAATAAAACAAGGTTCGATTTATGAAATTTTTAAATTTGTAAAGCAACATTATAAATGGGTTTGGGTGTTTTTTTTAAGTCTATCTTATCTTATTTATGAAAAAAAAAATAACGTTATTACCTTTAATCAAAAGCTTGTTTTATAAACAGCTGAGCACAACATTTAATTTACAACAAATACCTATTCAGTCCACCAAAAGTGTAATTAATAAGCGAGAAATTGATGTTATAATTCCAACCATTGGTAGAAAACAATATTTATACGATGTTTTAAAGGATTTGGCGACGCAATCCATTTTGCCGAAAAATGTAATTATTGTAGAACAAAACTCCTTAAAAACTTCAAAATCTGAATTGGATTATTTAACAAATGAAGCATGGCCTTTCAAGATTAAACATACTTTCACACATCAATCAGGTGTTTGTAATGCGCGTAATTTAGCCTTATCACAAGTAGAAAGCGAATGGACTTTTTTAGGAGATGATGATAATAGATTTGATTCCAATTTAATAGAGACTTTATTTAACCGAATTAACCAATATGGCGTCCAAGTAGGTACAACAGTTTATCTGCAGAAAAATGAAGTCCAAACCTATTTAAAAACAGCGCAAACTAGTATTTTTGGGGCAGGTAATAGTATTATTAAATCAAGCCTAATCCAACAGGTGAAATTTAATTTAAACTATGAGTTTAACTATGGAGAAGATACTGATTTTGGTATGCAGTTGCGACATTTAGGTGAAGATGTGGTTTACTTTGCAGACATAAAAATAGACCATCTTAAAGCTCCAATTGGTGGTTATCGTACCAAAGTGAGTCATCCTTGGTCAGAGGATGAGATTGTACCAAAACCATCGCCAACCATACAACTGTTGTATCAAACTTATTTTACGCCTGAACAATTATTAGGTTATAAATTATTATTAGGTTTACGCAGCTTTAAAAGTAGCGCTAATAAAAACCCTTATACTTATTTAAAACAGTATAAAAAACAATGGGAGCGTAGTCAATTTTGGAGTAAAAAATTACAGTAAAATCGAAATGCTTAAACTATACACAAATACTAATTTTTTAACCGAAGCGTATCGACGTCAAGTCTTTCCGTTGTTATTTGATTTGGTATTTAAGCAAAACCAAAAGCTACTTGAAAAGTACAGTATTGTTTCTAGTATTGAAGATGCAAATATTGTCGTTTTACCAGTAGATTATGCAGTGTTTTTAAAGCAAAGCAAACCTTTTTTAGAGCTTTTAAAAGCTGCTAAAGCAGCAAAGCTTCCTATATGGATTTATACTTCAGGAGACTATGGGTTTACTAATTACATACCTAATAGTTATACCTTTAGGTTAGGTGGTTTTGATAGTAAAATGGATAAAAGTACTTATGTTTTACCATCTTTTATAAACGATCCGTATGCTTCCGTTTTGACTCAAGATTTTTCTGTTTTAAAAAAAACAAGTAAGCCAAGTATTGGTTTTGTTGGTCATGCACAATCTGGCGTTTTAAAATATTTGAAAGACTATTCCAATCATTTAAAATATCAAGTCAAACGAAAGTCTAATAAAATACTGGCAGATAAACAGAGGTTTTATCCATCCAGTGTTAAGCGTGCCAACTATTTACAAACACTAGCTATAAATGAAGGTTTAGAAACCAATTTTATTCTTAGAACTAAATATAGAGCAGGCTCGCATTCTCCTGAAACACAACAAAAAACTACTCAGCAATTTTATAATAATCTATTTAGTAATGCCTATACTTTTTGCATAAGAGGTGTTGGGAATTTTTCGGTTAGATTTTACGAAACTTTGGCTGTAGGACGCATTCCTATTTTGTTAAATACAGATTGTTGATTACCATTAAACACGCATATTGATTGGTCTAAACATTGTTTAATTTTAGATACATCAAGTCACATTAAAATAGCAGATCAAATTTTAGAATTTCATAAAGGATTATCAGCATCTGAATTTGAGAATATCCAACATTCTAATCGCAACTTATGGCTTAATACGTTGCAACGCGACGCTTATTTTTTAGAAATTTATAAACAGTTTAAAACTAAATAGGAATCCATGAATTTGTCTTTTTCATTAGTCATTTGCACGTATATGCGACCAGAAGCCATACTTAAGCTTTTAAAGTCCGTTGCCTTACAGACATTGTATCCTAATGAAATACTTGTAATAGATGGTTCTTCAAATTCTGAAACTGAAATAGTTTTAAATAAAAATACTTTTAAAAACCTAAAATATTTTAATGTTGATGAGTCTAATAGAGGCTTGACCAAACAACGTAATTTTGGAATTAGTAAAGTCGATAAATCCAAAGATGTTGTTTGCTTTTTGGATGATGATGTTGTATTAGAAAGTGATTATTTTCAGCAATTAATTACTACTTATCAAACGCATCCACAAGCGCTAGCTGTAGGAGGTTATATCACTAACGAAGTAAAATGGGAAGTATCAGATAAAGCTAATAAATCATCAAAATTCTATTTTGATAACTGGATGCGCAGTGAGCCCTCTAGATTTAAAATTAGAGCCATTTTTGGTTTACAACCTGATACAAATCCTGGATTTTTACCAACATTTGCACATGGACGTTCGGTTAGTTTTTTACCACCTTCTGGTAAGATTTATAACGTTGAGCAACTAATGGGTGGCGTTTCTAGTTATAAAACACAAATATTTCAGCAGTTATCATTTTCTACTTATTTTGAAGGTTATGGCTTGTATGAAGATGCAGATTTTTCAATAAGACTAGCTAAATTAGGACCATTATATATTAACACAAATGCTAAACTGGCTCATTATCATGATGGTTCTGGACGACCAAACCAGTATAATTATGGTAAAATGGTAGTTAGAAACAGTTGGTATGTGTGGCGCGTCAAATATCCAAATCCTACTTTAAAAGCTAGCTTTAAATTTCATGCGACCGAGTTATTATTAATGACAATTAGAGCTACAAATATCATTACCTCTAAAGAAAAATTAAAAGCATTAACCGAAACGTTAGGTCGTAACATTGGTTGGATTTCGCTTATATTTAACAAACCCAAAATTCAATAATGCGTTTTTTAATTATCACACATGTTTTTCATAAACCAAAAGTACAGCAATGGTTTGCTTATGCACCTTATGTGCGTGAAATGAATTTGTGGTTAAACTATGTAGATGAGGTTGAAATCGTAGCTCCAAAAACAAATGCGTCTATTTCAGACATTGATATAGCATACATGCACGATAACGTTAAGTTTACTCAGATACCATCCATCGCTTTTATCAATTTTAGTAGTATCTTAAAGTCATTAGTTGCCATACCATTTATACTATTTAGATTATTTCAGGCTTGTAAACGTGCTGACCACATTCATTTAAGATGTCCAGGAAATATTGGTTTACTAGGTTGTATGGTTCAGGTTTTTTTTCCGAAGAAATTAAAAACTGCTAAATATGCAGGTAATTGGGATCCAAATGCGAAACAACCCTTAAGTTACAAACTTCAAAAAAAAATACTTTCAAATACCACTTGGACTAAAAATATGACTGCTTTAGTTTATGGTGAGTGGCACAATCAGACTAAAAATATCAAGTCGTTTTTTACAGCAACCTTTAAAAATGAAGATCGAGAAACGATTATTTTTAGAGATTATTCTGCTGATTTGCATTTTATTTTTGTTGGTAGTTTAGTTGAAGGGAAACGTCCATTATTGGCCATACAAATCGTTGAAAAATTAATTAAAAAAGGGATTGCAAGTCACTTAGCATTATATGGTGATGGAATTTTAAAAGCAGAATTGCAGCAATACATAAAAATAAATAAATTAGAAAACTATATCGTTTTACACGGAAATCAAACCAATGAAACCATAAAAGCAGCATTAAAACAATCACATTTTTCAATATTAGCATCAAAGTCCGAAGGTTGGCCAAAAGCCTTAGCTGAAGCTATGTTTTATGGCGTCATACCTATTGCTACGTCAATATCTTGTGTGCCAAATATGTTAGAGAATGGAAAAAGAGGCCTCTTGATAGCACCTGATTTAGAGTCTGCAGTTAACAAAATTGAAAGTTGTTTGTTAGATAAATCGCATTTGCGAGAACAATCTATTAAAGCTTCAGACTGGTCACAACAGTACACTTTGGATGTTTTTGAGAATGAAATTAAAAATTTAATAGTCAATAAAATAAAAGTTTAATAAATGTATGTAGAAGGAGATTATTTTAAGAATCCAAATAGGCACAATGAGGATAGTATTTATAAAGTAAATGCTATAAAAAAAATACTATTTAGTTTTATAAAAGAAAATAATATCACCATTAATTCTTATGCTGATGTTGGTTGTGGTTCTGGAGATATAGTTAAGGTTTTAGGGAGAGATTTAAAAAAAGAATTTGAAACAATTAAAGTTTTAAAAGGCTATGATGTTTCTCCTCATGTTAAGGATATAAAGGATGATTTAGTAGAATTTTGTTTTGAAGACTTTACATTTTCGTCAGAGACCTATGATTTGGTGACTTTAAATGATGTTTTCGAACATATAACAGATCCAATAAATTTTTTAAAGGAAGTAGGTAAGCGTGCAAACTATGTTGTAATGCATATACCACTAGAAGATTGTCTGTCAGTTAATTTAAGAAACTTGCAAAAAACGAAAATTAAAAATCCAGGTCATTTAATTTTTTTAAATATAAATTCTGCGATTAATTTAATTACTTTTTCAGGATTAAGTGTTGTAGGTTATGAGTATTCAAAAAAATCGCTTGATGCACCTTCTAATAACAAAAGTATCACACAAAAAATATCAAAGCCTTTTAAGAAATTTTTTTTAAATATTAATCCTTATTTATATTCTAAAATTTTTGGAATTAGTTTGGTTGTAATAGCGAAAAGTAATAATTAAAAGTATGAAAACTAAGCATGTGATTTTTCAAGTGATTGATTCTCTTAGTATTGGGGGCTCTGAAAGAATGAGCGTTAATATCTACAACACGTTAACCAAAAACAAAATTGAAAATTATTTAATAGTTACAAGAAATAATGGTCCTTTAAGTAGATTCATTGAGAATTCAAAAAATGTTCGTTTTTTAAATAAGAAAAGAGCACTAGATTTAGTTTCCTTTTTCAAACTATTTAACTTAATAAAAAAAATAAAACCTTCAATTATTCATGCACATCAAACATCAATTTATTGGGTTTTAATTATTAAATTAGTTTACCCAAAATTAATAGTGATTTGGCATGATCATTGGGGTTTTAGTGATTTGTTACGCGACTCTGATAGGAAAATAATTAGAATGTTTTCTTTTTTAATAGATGGTGTGATTTGTGTGAATGTTAAAATTAAAAAATGGAATTCAGCGAGATTAAAGATAAGGGATAAATCTATTATTTACATACCTAATTATCCGTTATTAAATTTAATAGAATTTAAAAAGTCTGAAGAGAAAACTATTTTATGCGTAGCTAACATTAGAGACCAAAAGGATCATCCAAATTTATTAAAAGCTTGTTCAATATTAAAAAACCAAAATGTAGATTTTAAATTATTGTTGGCTGGGTCGTTAGAAGATAAGGTTTGGGTTGAAAAAGTTAACAATTTAATAATTGATTTAAATTTAGTTGAGTGTGTAAAAATTTTAGGACCGGTTGAAGATATTTCACGGTTATTAAGCTTTTCTGACTTGGGTGTTTTAAGCTCTGTAAGTGAAGGATTACCTGTATCTCTTTTAGAGTATGGTTTGGCTGGTTTACCTGTTGTATGTACAGATGTTGGACAATGCAGGGAGGTTTTAGGTGACGGAGAGTTTGGCTGGCTAGTTCCACCTAACTCACCAGAACTACTAGCAAAAGCAATAAAAGAATCATTAATGAATAAGGAAATATCTAAAATTAAGGCAGAAAAATTGAGCTATAATATTAACAAAAATTATGGTTCAAGTGGTTTCCTAAAAAAGTATATAAATTTTATAAATGAATTCCAAACCATTACCAGTTAATGACACAAAGCGAATACATCAATAAAAAAATAGAGTCCCTTTTTAAGTCGCTTTATATAAGGTTAGCTTTAGTGTTGATGGTGGTTTCGTATTTTTATAATTTGCCTGCTTTGAAATATGATTTGACAGGAGGCAACGAGTTAAGACTTTATGACATGGTAGGTGTAGTTATCCTGTTTATAGTTTTTAATAATTTTAAATTAGTGTCAATTTATGTCAATTCTAAAACCTATTTAAAGTATTTAAACACCTTTATATTGTGGGCTGGTTTTACTTTAATATTTAATGCTGCTTTTAGTATCTATAAAGGTCGACCGTTGTGGTTTGTACAAACCTGCATGTATTATTATCATTTGTTAGTCTTTTTTTACACAGCTGTATTAATAGCAATGTATTTAAGACAACAATCCCATTATAAATATATTGCTAGCTTAATCTTGGTGTTAGCTATTGCAGAGTCTGTTTTAGTGTTTTCTCAACATGCTGGATTGGTTCCGTTTTTATGGAATGATATCTACCTTGAGTCTTATGGTGGGTTTTTATCTGGTGCCTTAGGTCCTAATAAAATTAATTTGGGGATGAATATGTTTTTCTCTTTTATTTTTGCAACTGGATTATTATTACAAAAGCATTTAAAAGTTAACCGAATATTAGTGATTGTAGCCTTGCTAGCCTCTTTGGCAACCATAGGTGTTTCGGGATCTAGAACAACGTATTTAGCTTTAATTGTCTTTGTTTGTTACTTATTTGTTTCAAGTACTAAAAAGTTTTTTGGACTGTCTATTATTATTTCATTAGGCGTGATTGTTGCGTTTTTCTTTAATCTAGAGTTTATTGAAGCCATAACATCAACCATAGAAAATAGAGTGGTTAATAAAGTATCTAATCCAGGAATTTTTACAGGAGAAAGTTTAGATGTTGGAGATTTATATGAAGATTTAGGTGCAGGTCGTAAACAATTATCTGTGCGTTATTTTTATTATTTGATTGAAAATCCATTGATTATGCCTTTTGGTATTGGGTTAAATAATCGTTTATTAATTCAGTTTTCTGCACATAATATTTATTTAAGTTTAATTAATGAAGTAGGATTAGTAGGCTTGTTTTTATATTTTAAATGGCTAACCAATTATTTGTATTTAAAGTTTGGCAAAGCTAAGTCTTTAAAATCTGTTTTAAATGGTTTAGTATTAGCTATGCTTGTGACCTTGTTTTTTGGAGAACATTTATATATTTACCGTTCATTATTTACAATTTTAGGTTACTTTTTGTTAATTGTGGTGATGTTAATCGCACCACGTTATTACTTTACCAATGTTAAATCAAAATAAAATAGCTGTCGTAATCCCTTATTATAATGCTTCACTGCATATAGTAAATGTATTGGTTAAATTACCAAAGATTATTGATGTGATTTACATTATTGATGATTGTGGTGATGAAACATTACCAAAGGAGGTTTTGACAAGATTTCAAAATGTAGTGTATCTAAAACATGATAAAAATTTAGGTGTTGGAGGTGCTACAAAAACAGGTTTTAAAGCTGCAATAACAGATAGGATAGCTATTGTTGTTAAGGTTGACGCAGATGACCAAATGGATACTAAGTATATAGAGGAATTAATTACACCATTGATAAATGACCGAGCTGACTATTCTAAAGGTAATCGTTTTAGGGATTTTAAAGCCTTAAAAGCAATGCCTATAACGCGTAAGATTGGAAACTTAGGCTTATCTTTTTTAACTAAAGCAGCGACAGGTTATTGGAATAATTTTGATCCTACAAATGGTTTTTTTGCTGTTAAAACAGAAACACTAGAAAAGCTGGATTTTGATAATATTGCTAATAGATATTATTTTGAAACGTCATTAATTGCCGAACTTTATTTTCAGGAGTCAAGAATCAAAGACATTTCAATGCCTGCTATTTATGGTGATGAAAAATCAAGTATGAGCGTCTGGAAAATGCCTTTTGTGTTTCTACCAAAGCTTTTTAAAACCTTTATAAAGCGTATTATAAAATCATATTTTATTTACGATTTTAACATGTCTTCAATATATATATTATTTGGTCTTCCATTATTTTTATTTGGTTTAATATATGGATTATATACATGGTGGTTTTATAGCAGTCAATCTATATTTGCGCCTACAGGGACTATCATGTTAGTGACCTTAACCATAATAATTGGTTTTCAGTTATTGTTACAAGCAGTGCATTATGATATCACTAAAGCCCCAAAATCTAACTAAATGAAGCGTCTTGGCAAGTACAAGTTATTGTTAGTTTTTTTTATTAACATTATAATAGCTGTCGCTTATTTTATAGATAATAAAGACGCTAGTTATAGCGAGTTAACTTCAGATATTCAAAATATAATTCCGGTGGCTCAAAAATTTGATAATCCACAATTATTTACACATGATTTATATTTAGATAATCTAAGTAATGTTAAGTATTATACACCTTTTTATGTGCAATCCTTAAGGTTTATTGCTAAGTTTACAAATTATAATTACGTTCAAGCTATTAATGTTTTAGGTTTATTTTGTCATTTAGCATTTGGAATTTTATGGTTTTTTCTACTTTACAAATACATTAATAGTTTTTGGGTAGCATTATTTGTTTCCATATTAATGAGAGGGATTATTTGGCTTCCTGGACTAGAAATTTGGGGTATTTCAGATTTATGGACTATTATGCCAAGGACCCTTTATATTAGTCTACTGCCATTACCTTTTATACTTCTTTCCAATACTTTTACTAGAGTCTTATTTGCTGCTTTTATAATTGGATTAATTTTTAATTTTCATCCAATAACAGGACTTGGTGGTCTATTATTATTTGTTTCTTTTTTATCATTAAGTCAAATTTATTTTAAAAAGCAAGAGTGGTTAACCTTAACTAAATCCATGACAGTTTTAATATGTATTCTAATGGGTATGCTACCGTTTATCTTAACTTACTTTGGCAAAACAACTTCAGAGGTTACTTATAGTATAGCCGAATTTAATGCAGCATTCAACGCCAGAATTCCTGAATATTTTAGTCAGCCTTTATTTTTTTTAAAACAATGGTTTCATTTTAAAACCTTATTTTTTATTCTTCCTTTAGGGTTGTTTTATGTATATTCTTTCAAAATAAAAGAGGAATTACAAAAAGCAAAAGTATTAATAATTTTGACTTTTATTTTAGTACTAATACCAACTATTAGTGTCCCTATTGAGCAATTGGTTAATAATGTATTAGGTTTAAATTTGAGGTTGTCGTTTCAGTTAATTCGTGTCCAAAAAGTAGCGATTATACCAGGTTTTTTTGCATTAGCATTTCTATTAAAAAATGTAATTAAATCCAAAAGGATAATGATTAAATTATTTCCGTATTTAGTAGGGTTATACTTTGTATTATTAAGCTTCAGTCAAAGTCCTTGGTTAAAAAATGTACCCTTTATAGGAGATGATATTTCAAACACTATTTTACCTCATAATTTAAGTTTTTTTTCCACAGTAAAAGACTCGCAATTAGATATAGATAGGATGTCTAATTATATTGAAACTAACACAGAGGTGTCAGATTTAATTTGTGGCAGTCATATTTACAGAGGCGCTACAAAACGGTCAGTAGTTTTTGATGGTAAAGGAGCTTCTATGTTAATTGAAGGGAATCCAGAGCAATTTATTAAGTGGCATTTACGACAACAAAAAATCAATAATTTACAGTCCATGCAAGAAGTTGTTGATTATTTAAAGCTTTTCAATGTTGATTATTTTGTTACTAGAAATAAAGGTGTTCCTGCAACACTTGTGCATACCGAAGGTCCAATATTTTTATATAAACTTTAAACATTTTTGAAAAACATAGTTTACATAGGTAATAAGTTAGCTTTAAAAGGTAAAACAGCTACAACCATAGATACTTTGGGAGAAGGTCTAGAGGCAGCTGGTTTTAAAATAAATTATGCGTCTAGTTATAAAAATGTATTTTTTAGATTGGTCCATATGCTATGGACTGTTTTTAGACATAGACAATCTACCGAGTATGTATTAATCGATACATACAGTACGCTAAATTTTTATTATGCCTATGCTGTAAGTAAGTTGTGTCAAATTTCAGGCTTAAAATACATTCCTATTTTACATGGAGGGAATCTACCTATTCGGCTTACTAAAAACCCCAAATTAAGTGCTTCTATCTTTAAAAATGCATATGTTAATATTGCACCTTCAAATTATATTAAAGCATGTTTTAATGAAAAAGGTTATATAAATGTAGAAGTGATACCAAATAGTATTGACATTATAAATTATCCTTTTTTAGTTAGAGAAATAGATACCATAAATCTACTTTGGGTACGTTCTTTTTCAAACTTGTACAATCCAAAATTAGCAATCAATGTCTTATCTGAATTAAAGAAAAAAGGTTACAATTGTTCGTTGTGTATGGTTGGTCCTGACAATGATGGCAGTTTAAAAGAAGTTAAAAAATATGCTAACAATCTAGGTTTAGAGGTGTTCTTTACAGGGAAATTGACTAAACAAGAGTGGATTACTTTATCTAAAAATTACAATGTATTTATTAATACCACTAATTTTGATAATACACCTGTTAGCGTTATCGAAGCTATGGCTTTAGGGTTACCTATAGTGTCAACACATGTAGGTGGTTTACCTTTTTTAATTGATAATACTATAGACGGACAATTAGTGCCTCCAAATGATGTAAAGGCATTTACTAAAGCCGTATTACATTATAAGAACAATCCAAAATGGACACAATCTGTAATTACTTCTGCCAGAAATAAAGCAGAACAATTTGATTGGAACACCGTTAAACAAAAATGGATTAGCACTTTAAAGTAAAAAACTTGGTTTAAAACATTTACTTGTTATCTTTGAAATAATTCTACCAACCAGTAACAATGAATACAAGTAGTGGTATCCACTTTGAAATTTCTGAACGTAAAATACTTTTGCGTTTATTTGATTTACTTTTTATAGGCTTATCACTATTTACAGTAAGCACTTTTTTTGACTTTGACTATTTTAAAGTGTATGACCAACATTGGACCTGGTTTATTGTGCTTGCCATTTATATTACCGTTTTTGGAACAGTCTTAGAGCTATATGATTTGCAAAAATCAAGTCGATTAGACACGGTTTTAGGTACGGTTTTACTTACCACTTCTGTGACCGTTTTATTTTATCTTTTAACTCCGTTTTACACACCATCATTACCCGAAAATAGATTACAAATACTTTACTTTTATTTGGCTATTTTATTTGGTTTATATTTTTGGAGATGGGCTTACATAACATTTATTTCTTCTCCTAGGTTTTTTAAAAGGGTGCTTTTAGTTGGCGAAATTTCTAATATTAAAACCATTGTTGACGCTTTTGCTAGTGCTGATCCAAATTATAAGATTATTGGTTTTATTAATTGCGAAATAAGTAAAAAAGACACTATAAAATATAAGGGTTTAAAGGAATACGAGCCTTCTAAAATGCATCAGATAATTAAAGATGAAAATATATCTGAAGTCGTAATTGCAAGCTATAATTCAGAAAATATTACTTCTAATATATATTCCGATTTAATTACTTTATTAGAAAAAGGGTTTCCAATAAAAGAGTATACTCAGGTTTATGAAGATATAACCTATCGTGTTCCTGTACAGTTTGTTGGTAAGGATTTTTATAAATATTTTCCATTTAGTCGAAACAATAAAAACAAATTATATTTAGCCTACAGACGTCTTTTTGATATTTTGTTATCATTACTTGGTTTGTTTTTAGGATTACTAATTTTACCTTTTATTTTAATTGGTAACGCTTTGGGTAATAGAGGTGCGTTATTTTACACTCAAGAACGTGTTGGAAAAAACGGAATCCCTTTCAAGATTTTTAAGTATAGGACTATGGTTAAAAATGCAGAAGTAGCAGGAGCTGTTTGGGCAACAAAAAATGATACCAGAATTACAGCTTTTGGTAAGTTTTTAAGAGTTACCAGATTAGACGAAATACCTCAATTTTTAAATATTTTAAAAGGCGACATGAGTTTGATTGGTCCTAGACCAGAGCGTCCTTATTTTGTAGACGAATTGTCCCAAGTCATTCCTTTTTACGAGACGAGACATATCGTTAAACCAGGACTAACAGGTTGGGCTCAGGTTAAAGCACGCTATGGTTCAAGCGTGGATGATAGTTTATTAAAATTACAATATGATCTATACTATATTAAGCATAGAGGCTTTTTATTAGACATCAATATTATAGTTAAAACGTTAAGTACTGTCATCTTTTTTAGAGGACAATAATTAGGCTTTATTTTCAGTTAATTTATAAAACCTTAAAAGGTATATATACCTAACTGCTAACGCTAGTAATAAAGGTGCTAAAGCAGGAGCAAAGCGTTGCACACCTATAGTCCAATGCATCACAATCAAGCATAACATTAAAATTGAAAATTTAATATAAGCTATAAACCATTTTTTAGGACTAGTCTTTAAAATTTGTAGGATACAAAACAGACTTAAAGGAAAAGCCCATAATAAATTGTAGTTGTAAGTAGTACCTGTATGATCTGTTGCAAACCATAATAAAAATAGTAAAATACCTATTAGTCCTGTGACTGTAAATAGGGCTAAATCTAACCCTTTATTTCTAGCGTTATTTTTATTATCGCTATAGGTTATGTAAAGAATAACCAATGCTAAAACCAATGTTAAAAGTAATGGACTAGTTAAAAAAAAGCTGTTTTTATTTTCGTTTTCTCCTTTTTTAGTAAAAATTGTTTTAGATGCAGTAACCAATTTTTCTTTTGAATCCTTTAAAGTAGCAAGCTCAAAAAACTGATTAACTTTTTCAGGTAAAAAAAGCTGTTCTCTTGGCGTTGCTTGTCTATCAATTATAGACCCTAGTGCAATATCTATCCCAAAGCTTCCCCAAGTATTCCAATGTAAATTATGGTCAATTAATTGTCTAAAAGTTTGCTGTTTATAGTCTTCTGGTAGGTTATACTCTAGATTTCCATCTAAAGTAGTTTCAATGACATCTCTTATTTTAGTGGCGCAATTATCATAAAAAAAATCATACAGGTAAGCTCCTTGATCTTTCTTGTAATTAGCCTCTAAATAATCATATAGTTGCTTGATTTCAGCTTGAGTTAAGCGCAGTTGTTGCTCTTTTATTGTGCGATTTTCACTAATATAAAACGCTATAAAGTTTTTATAGTTGGATTTACCTTGTAGGTAATTAAGTTTTCCTCTAGCAAAATCTAAATAAAAATTTGGATCGTCAAAATTATACCTGCCAAAGTCATATGCAATATCAGCAAATCGGGATTTAATACGGATGGCATTATGCCCAAAAGCATCGTTTAAGTTACTACCTGGTCCAAATGTGATAACACTTACTGTCGTGTCCTGGGATAAAGGTATTGCTTGCGTAAATCCTGTAGTTGTACTAAGTACAAAAACAATGTATAATAATAGTCTCATGCTACAAAGATAACTTATCTAAAAACGCTAAAATCTAGTTTTAACGAAAATACATTAGAATACAAAGCAACGCTTTGATCGCCAATATCTGTAAACGCGTAATCTACTTGGATGCCTTTATATTTAAAACCGACACCAAAACTTGGTTGAAACGTTAAATCTTCAGAGTTGTCTATCTGTAATTCATTTTGAAAATTACCAACACCTGTTCTAAGATAAATCATATCAATATAGCCAAACTCTAAGCCTAAAGCAGGATTTATACTAGCAAAAGAGGTTGATATAACATCATTATTTTGCTCAAATCTTACGTTTAAGTCTAGCTCTGCTTCCAGCGTATAATCATAATGAAAACGATATAATTTAGCTACACCTAATTGTAGTTTTGGTATTGTAATTTCGGTGGTTTCTGGTAATTCTTGATTTTGACCTTCTACTGCATTTTGGACTTTAGCAAATTCATCTTCATTAATAGTCCAAGCATTAAAAGTTGTGGTAATGTCACGTGCCATGATACCAAATTTCCAATTATTATCACTTTCAAATTGAATAGCAGCATCCAAACCAAAACCCCAACTTGAAGCAAAGTCTCCTATAATACGTCTAATAATTTTAGCATTAACTCCATAACTTAACCCTTCAAGCGGTAAGTCTCTAGCGTAAGATAAGGTTAAACCGTAATCTGCTGTAGAAAATAAGCTGATTCGGTCATAGTTAACATTACCTTGTTCATCTATAAGCTGTGTAGTATCTAGGATATCATCCACAGCAAAACGTATTAAAGAGATTCCGAAAGCACTATTATCATCTAAAGGCATTGCAAAAGCTGCATAGTCATAATTTGCAATATTAGCAAAGTAACTAGAGTGCATTAAGGCTAATTGATTGTCTTCTAGTTTAATTAATCCAGCAGGATTCCAATAGCCAGAATTTACATCGTTGGTTCTAGCAACGGTAGCATTGCTCATCCCTAAAGCTGCTGCATCCACACCAATATTCATAAATTCGTTTGAATATTTTCGGGTTTGAGCAAAAGATAATGAGACACTCAGTAATAAAAAGGCTAGTAAACTTACTTTCAATTTCAATTTTTTTTTACAAAGATGCTATAATTTTTCTATATATTAAACTTCAATTTTAATACTATATTGCATAGTGTTTGGAATAGACACAAATACTTTGTTATTTTTACAAAAAACTAACTGATGAACATCAAAGCTTTTATACCAAATTTTATCACACTTCTTAATTTATTTAGCGGAAGTGTGGCAGTCATATTTGCTGTTAATAACCACTTTATTTTTGCTGCCTTTTTTGTGTTTTTAGGCATCTTTTTTGATTTTTTTGATGGTTTGTTAGCAAGAAAGTTAAATGTGCAAAGCGATTTAGGTTTACAATTAGATAGTTTGGCAGATATGGTAACTAGTGGATTAGTACCAGGAATAGTAGTTTTTAAACTGTTAGAATTAGCTAGTAATAGTAAAGCAGTAACATCCATTGATGAGTGGTCAGAAACTATGCAATGGACAGGTTATACATTTAACTTATTACCGTTTATTGGGCTGTTTATAACATTAGCGTCTGCTTATAGATTGGCTCGTTTTAATCTTGACGAAGAACAACAAAGTTATTTTAAAGGACTACCAACACCTGCTAATGCCTTACTAATTTTATCATTACCGTTAATTTTAGAATTTCAGAATAATGATTTAATAAATAGTATTATACTTAATAAATGGTTTTTAATTGTGTTAACTATTTTAAGTTGTTACATATTAAATTCATCTGTAAAACTATTTGCTTTAAAATTTAAAAACTGGAGTTTTAAGTCAAATGCAGTACGTTACATTTTTATAATCTTAAGTATTGTGCTTTTAGTGGTGTTGCATTTTGCAGCAATCCCTTTAATAATAATACTATACATATTACTATCCTTATTTAATAACATCAATTAATACCCACTATGCTAGAAATTATTTTTACGCTTTTAATGCTTGTTTTGTTGCAGGCTGTTTTAGGATTTGATAACTTATTATATATCTCTTTAGAGTCAAAAAAAGCACCAGAATCTGAACAAAAGCGCGTTAGAAAAGTTGGTATTTTAATTGCGATTGTTTTACGTATCATATTATTGTTTGTATTAGTATCGATAATTGATTTTTTTAAAGAGCCTTTTTCGTTTATGACAGGTGAATTTGGTAATGTGGCCAGCTTTGCTTTTAATGGACACAGTTTAATTGTATTAGCTGGAGGAGGTTTTATTATTTATACAGCAATAAAAGAAATTTGGCATATGATTGGTGCTCATGATTTAGATCATGATATTGAAGGTGATGGCACGAGAGGTAAGTCTGCAAGTGCTGTTATAACCAGTATTGTAATAATGAATTTAGTATTCTCTTTTGATTCTATTTTAGCAGCCATAGGGTTAACAAGTGATATTGAAAACGCTACAACAGCCTTTATTGTAATGGCTATTGCTATTGTAATTAGCGGATTATTAATGTTGTTTTTGGCAGATCGAATCTCTGTGTTTTTAGCAAAAAACCGAATGTATGAAGTGCTTGGGTTGTTTATTCTATTTATTGTAGGTATAATGTTAGTTACCGAAGGTGGACATTTAGCACACTTAAAGTTATTTGGAAACCCAATTGAGTCTATGAGTAAAACAACCTTTTATTTTGTGTTGTTTATTTTAATTATTGTAGATGTTGTTCAGGGTCGTTATCAAAAAAAGATATTGGCAGAGAATGCTAGAATTAAAGCTAAGTCTGAAGAAAAAATATAGTGACATAAATAGTCATTAAATATTAAAAGCCCAATTGAATTTTCAATTGGGCTTTTATTTATAAATTATTTATTTACAACATTCTGATTAATCTCTAATCTTCTTTTTACGTAATTCAAAATTCTGACCTAAGTATACTTTTCGTACCATTTCGTCATTAGCTAATTCTTCAGGTTCTCCTGCTTTTGAAATACTTCCTTCAAACATTAAATAAGTTCTATCTGTAATAGCTAACGTTTCTTGTACGTTGTGGTCAGTAATTAATATACCAATGTTCTTTTTGGTTAATTGCGCTACAATACGTTGTATATCTTCCACTGCAACTGGATCTACTCCAGCAAAGGGTTCGTCTAATAAAATAAAGCTTGGGTTAGTTGCTAAGGCACGTGCAATTTCGGTACGACGACGTTCTCCTCCAGATAATAAATCACCTCTACTTTTTCTAATATGACCTAAACTAAACTCTTCAATTAATGCTTCCATCCTGTGCAATTGTTCTTTTTTGCTCAGTTTGGTCATTTGTAAAACACTTAAAATATTGTCTTCAATACTTAGTTTTCTAAATACAGATGCTTCTTGTGCTAGATAACCAATACCATTTTGTGCACGTTTATACATAGGGTAATTGGTAATATTAGTGTCATCCAAATAGATGTTTCCTGCATTTGGTTTTACCAAACCAACAGTCATATAAAATGATGTTGTTTTTCCTGCACCATTAGGACCTAAAAGCCCAACAATTTCACCTTGACTAACTTCAAGAGATACGTCTTTTACAACTTTACGTCCACTGTAGGACTTCATTAAATGTTCGGCTCTTAGCTTCATTTGGTGTGTTTAATTGTCCTAAAAATAAGCATTTCAATATAACTTATTAAAAAGGCGCTTTAATTTATATAAAGTTTAACCTTGTTGGTCTTGATCCTGCGCTTCTAAAGCTTCCCAAAACTCATACGCACGTCTTAAATGTGGGATCACTATAGTACCACCAATTAATGTAGCAATACTTAGGGTTTCCATTACTTGCTCTTTAGACAAACCTTCTTTATAACTTGACTCTAAATGGTATTTAATACAATCATCACAACGTAAAACGGTAGAGGCTACTAAGCCTAATAGCTCTTTAGTTTTTACGTCCAATGCACCTTCAGTAAAGGCATTAGTGTCTAAATTAAAAATACGTTTGATTATTTTATTGTTATCGCCTAGAATTTTATCATTCATTTTTTCGCGATAGTCGTTAAATTCTTTAACTAGTTCTGACATCTTTTTTTTGTTTTTTATTTTCGTTTTTCACTACAATTCGAGAGATATGAATACTAACTTCATACAAAATTAGTACAGGTATCGCTACAATTATTTGACTTGCTACATCTGGAGGTGTTATGACTGCAGATAAAATTAGAACTATAACTAAAGCAAATTTTCTGTATTTTTTTAAAAACTGAGGTGTTACCAAACCAACTTTAGTTAAAAAGTAGATTAATATTGGTAGCTCAAATATTATTCCAGACGCTAAAACAGACGCTCTGATTAACCCAACGTATGATGAAATATCAATCTCATTGGATACTTCTGTACTTACGGAGTAGGTTCCTAAAAAGTTTATGGATAAAGGTGTTATAATGTAGTATCCAAATAATACACCCATAAAAAACAGTAAAGAAGATATTATGATAAAACCTGTAGATGTTCGACGTTCTTTAGAGGTTAAACCAGGACTAATAAATCGCCATAATTGGTAAATTACATAAGGGAATGCTACAATAAATCCCGCATAAATGGACGTCCATATATGAATAGAAAACTGTCCAGCCATTTCACGGTTTTGTATTATAAACGGAAACGAATCTGCACAAAAACTCATGTCATCCAATCCAAAAAATTTAGACATTTCACATAACCATTGGTAAGTGGGAAACGTCATTTTTTGAGGTGCAAATAGGATGCTATCAAATAGTATACTTGGAAAACAAAAAGCGATTGTACCACAAATAACTACAGCAGATACAATCCTAATTAAATGCCATCTTAAATCTTCAAGATGATCTAAAAAAGACATCTCGTTTACATTTTTTTTTGCCATTATAAAATTCCTTCTCTTATTAAATCGTGGATATGCACTACACCAGCGTACTTGCCATCTTTTTGCACAAGTAATTGAGAAATCCCATAGGTCTCTAAAACCTCCATAGCATCAATAGCCATAGCGTCTTCTTCGATACGTTTTGGATTGGCACTCATAATATCTTTAGCAGTTAAGTCGCTAAAGTTATCCACTTTACTTAGCATTCGTCTTAAATCACCATCAGTAATTATTCCGACAATCTTATGGTTTTCAGTGACAGCTGTAACACCTAGCATTTTTTCAGAAATTTCAACAATTACCTGTTTAATGTTAGTGTCTAAAGTGACTTCTGGTTTTTGATTAACAGAAGAAATATCCTGAACTCTTAAATATAATTTTTTACCTAATGCACCACCTGGATGGTATTTAGCAAAATCTTTGCTAGAAAACCCTCTTAATTCTAAAAGGCTAACCGCTAATGCGTCACCTAATACTAGTTGTGCAGTAGTACTGGTTGTTGGTGCTAAATTGTTTGGGCAAGCTTCTTTCTCTACAAATGCATTTAAAACAAAATCCGCTTGCTGGCCTAAAAATGAATCTTTATTACCAGTTATAGCAATCATTTTATTTTTTGCATTTTTAATTAATGGTACCAAAACTTTAATTTCTGGTGTGTTTCCACTTTTAGAAATGCAAATCACCACATCATCCTGAAGTATTAATCCTAAGTCACCATGTATAGCATCTGCAGCATGCATAAATACAGCAGGAGTACCAGTCGAGTTTAGCGTAGCCACTATTTTTGTTGCTATAATAGCACTTTTTCCTATTCCAGTAATTATGACTCTACCCTTAGAATTATAAATCAATTCCACAGCTTCAGCAAAGTCGTTATCAATTAAATTTGATAAATTTAATATGGACTGTCCTTCAAGTTTAATAGTTTCTTTGGCACTACTAATAATGGAAGCTTTTGTTTTCAATGTGTTTATTTTTTTTGGTTTATAAAGATTTTACTATCTTTAGTCTTAATCTAAATCACCTTAAGATTATTAGATTAATAATTTCGACAAATTTAGCGAAAAAATTGAGAGGGGAATTCAATTCTTAGCAACTATTTATAGTTTGTCAAAAGTATGTAAGTGTAAATAATTAATTAAATACGAAAGTTATACATAGTGAAAAGCGATTTGCATTCAGCACTAAAAAAATACTTTGGCTTTGGCGAGTTTAAAGGACTTCAAGAACAAGTCATTAAAAGTATCCTAGAACAAAAAAATACATTTGTAATAATGCCTACAGGTGGTGGTAAAAGTTTATGCTACCAATTACCTGCGTTAATGCAAGAAGGTACAGCTATAGTTGTGTCTCCTTTAATTGCTTTAATGAAAAATCAGGTTGATGCAATTAGAGGTGTCTCCAATGAAAATGGTGTGGCTCATGTTTTAAATTCATCTTTAAATAAGACCGAAATTAAACAAGTCAAAGAAGACATTACAAATGGTATTACAAAATTATTATATGTAGCACCAGAATCCTTAACTAAAGAAGAAAATGTAGAGTTTTTGCGTACCGTAAAAATTTCTTTCATGGCAGTGGATGAAGCCCATTGTATTAGTGAATGGGGTCACGATTTTAGACCAGAATACCGTAATTTAAGATCTATAATTAGACGTATAGGAGATAATATTCCTATAATTGGTCTAACAGCTACAGCAACACCTAAGGTACAAGAGGATATCCTGAAAAACTTAGGGATGAATGACGCTAACACTTTTAAAGCCTCATTTAATAGACCTAATTTATATTACGAGATACGTCCATAAACTAAAAACGTAGACGCTGATATTATTCGCTTTGTAAAGCAAAACGAAGGTAAATCCGGAATCATTTATTGTTTAAGTCGTAAACGTGTAGAGGAGTTGTCTCAAGTCTTACAAGTTAATGGTATTAAAGCGGTACCATATCACGCAGGTTTGGATGCTAAAAAAAGATCCAATCACCAAGATATGTTTTTAATGGAAGACATTGACGTGGTAGTTGCAACCATAGCTTTTGGTATGGGAATAGACAAACCAGATGTAAGATTTGTAATTCATCACGATATTCCTAAAAGTATAGAAAGCTATTACCAAGAGACTGGTCGTGCAGGACGAGATGGAGGAGAAGGTCATTGTTTAGCTTATTATGCCTATAAGGATATAGAAAAGTTAGAGAAGTTTATGTCAGGTAAACCTGTAGCAGAGCAAGAAATAGGTCAAGCACTATTGCAAGAGGTTGTCGCTTTCGCGGAAACTTCAATATCAAGACGTAAATTTATATTGCACTATTTTGGTGAATCATTTGATAACAAAACAGGTGAAGGTGGAGATATGGATGATAATATGCGTCATCCAAAGGAAAAACAAGAAGCTAAAGATGATGTAAAACTTGTCTTAGAAATTGTCGATGCTACCAATGAGAAATATAAGGCTAAAGAGTTAGTAAACGTTATTGTAGGTAAATCTAACGCGTTAATCAGCTCTCATAAAACCGACGATCAACCCTTTTTTGGTAAAGGAAAAGATAAAGATAAATCCTATTGGATGGCTTTAACACGACAAATATTAGTATCAGGATCTTTAAAAAAGGATATTGAAACCTATGGTGTTATTAAGCTTACAGATAAAGGAAGGGATTTTATAAATAATCCTGAATCATTCATGATGACTAAAGATCATGAGTTTGGTGACGAGTCAGACAATACTATTATCACTGCAGAAAGTGGTGGTGGAGCAGTAGTGGATGAGGCATTAATGAAAATGCTTAAAGACTTAAGAAAAACTAATGCTAAAAAATTAGGTGTACCTCCTTTTGTTATATTTCAAGATCCATCCTTAGAGGATATGGCTTTAAAATATCCAGTATCTGTGGAAGAGTTATCTAACGTTCATGGTGTTGGAGAAGGAAAAGCTAAAAAGTATGGTAAAGATTTTGTCGCACTTATTGCAAGATATGTAGAAGATAACGACATTGTAAGACCAGATGATTTAGTGGTTAAATCTACAGGTAGCAACTCTGCACTTAAATTATATATCATACAAAATGTGGACAGAAAATTACCATTAACAGATATTGCATCTGCTAAAGGAATGGAAATGTCTGCATTTATTAAAGAAATGGAAGCTATTGTCTTTTCAGGGACAAAATTAAATATTAATTATTGGATCAATGATATTTTAGACGAAGACCAACAAGAAGAAATCCATGATTATTTTATGGAGTCACAAACAGATAAGATTGACGTTGCAATAGACGAGTTTGATGGAGATTATGATGATGAAGAGTTACGATTATATCGTATTAAATTTATAAGTGAAGTCGCAAACTAAGCATAATACCAAAAAAACACTTTATTAAAGACCTAACAAGTTAATTTGTTAGGTCTTTTTTGTTTTCTTCTGCTATTTGTAATTCATCTAAACCTTCCATGGTAAGCGGTGTAAAAGTAATGGCGTGTTTTTTTACTTGTAGTGTTATATTTTTAATTGCAGATCGTTTGATATTTTCGGCAGCTTCTTTTTCAATTTCAAAATCTATTCTAGTAACATAACCATCAAAAACACCCATGTTTTCAGACTCAAACTCATCCATGTCTGATTTTAAATCTAAAGTATGATCGTTGTTAACCATTAAAAGTCTAGCGCCTTTTTTTGCTTTTATATTTAGTTTTCCAACAATAAAAGTTTGTAAAAAATAATAACCACCAAGCTCTGCATAACCTGCATAAATCACATTTTGATCTGCAATACCTACAGGTTGGTCTTCACTATGCTTTAAAATAGCCTCAATATAATTGGTATCAGCTAATTGGTTGTTTTTTGATTTTTTATCATTACCTCCAAATAGCTTATTAAATACACCCATAATAATTTTTTATTTTTTCAAATCTAACAAAATTTAGTAAAACAGGATTGGATAAAAAAAATCATCTGTCATTACTTATTACTTTTAACTTCTTTATATCTTTGCAGTTCATTAAAAAACAATGTAATGCAAGACGGTTTATACGCAAAATTTAATACGAATAAAGGCGAAATTTTAGTCGCTTTAGAATTTGAGAAAACTCCTGGAACAGTTGGTAACTTTGTTGCTTTAGCTGAAGGTAACATGGAAAACGATGTTAAACCACAAGGGACACCTTATTACGATGGATTAAAGTTTCATAGAGTAATTGATAATTTTATGATCCAAGGAGGTTGTCCACAAGGTAGCGGATCAGGTAATCCAGGATATAAGTTTGATGACGAGTTTCACCCAGATTTAAAGCATAGTGGACCTGGAATATTAAGTATGGCAAATGCTGGACCTGGTACTAACGGAAGTCAGTTTTTTATTACTCATGTTGCTACAGATTGGTTAGATGGTAACCATACTGTTTTTGGAAACGTAGTAAAGGGACAAGACATCGTTGATGCTATTGCACAAGGAGATAAGATTGAAACTTTAGAAATTGTTAGAGTTGGTGCTGATGCAGAAAACTTTAATGCAATTGAAGCCTTTAGAACATTTGAAGGTGCAAGAGAAAAACGTGTAGCTGCAGAACGTGAAGCTAAACGTGCAGAATTAGATAAATTAGCAGCAGGTTTTGAAGAAACTAAAAGCGGTTTACGTTATCAAATTATCCAAAAAGGTAGTGGTAAAAAAGCTGAAAAAGGTAACCAAGTTTCTGTACACTATAAAGGACAATTAGCAGATGGAACTGTTTTTGATAGTTCTTACAAACGTAATCAACCTTTAGATTTTCAAGTAGGAGTTGGTCAAGTTATTTCTGGATGGGATGAAGGGATTCAATTATTACAAGTAGGTGATAAAGCCCGTTTTGTTATACCTTCAGATTTAGGTTATGGATCAAGAGGTGCAGGAGGAGCAATTCCACCAGATGCTGTACTTGTATTTGATGTAGAACTTGTAGATGTTAAATAATAATTAATTATTTATTGTTCTATTTAGATATTCTAAAACAAAAATTATAAATATTTAAAACCTCAAAAGAGTAATATCTTTTGAGGTTTTTTAATTACATTAATCCAATGTTAGATCAAAAATTAGAAAGTTTAAAATATCCTATCGGAAAATTTGAATGTCCATCAACAATAACGGAAGCGACTATTGATGCTTGGTTATCTATACTAAAACATTTTCCAAATAGGTTGGAGCAGTTGGTGATTAACTTGTCAGACAAGCAATTAGATACACCTTATAGGTTAGGAGGCTGGACTATTAGACAAGTAATACACCACATTGCAGACAGTCACCATCATAGTTATATAAGATTTAAATGGGCAATGACAGAAGATAACCCAGTAATAAAAGCCTATGATGAAAACACTTGGGCTTCTCAGCATGATTATAATCAGCCAATAGCGCTATCTCTATTACATATTAAAGTAGTACATGCTAAATTGGTGTATTATTTAAAAGGCTTAACAGCAGAACAATTGCAACGTACCTTTATTCATCCGGAAAACAATCAAATGATAGCTTTAGATAAAAATTTAGGTAATTATGCTTGGCATAGTAATCATCATTACGCGCATATAGAAGGTGTATTAAAAAGTAAAGGATGGATTTAGATTAATAATTGTTTGTTTTGACTTAAAATTAGTTTTATTTTAAAGTCCTAAATTAAATTATAACCAAGGGTAATTATGAGCACTATTCAATTTGAAGATTTTACCAAAGTAGATTTACGTGTAGGTACCATTTTAGAAGTTAATGATTTTCCAGAAGCCAAAAACCCTGCGTATCAATTGACCATAGATTTTGGCGGTTTGGGAGTTAAAAAAACTAGTGCGCAAATTACAACGCTTTATAAAAAAGAAGACTTACTAAATAGGCAAATTGTTGCAGTGGTAAATTTTCCGCGTAAGCAGATTGCAAAATTTATGAGTGAGTGTTTAGTATTAGGAGCGGTTAATGCTAAAGATGTTATTTTGTTAAATCCAGAAACCAAAGTTCCTAACGGAACTTCTGTATCATAGTAGTATGGTTAAGATATTTGAATAAAATAGTATTACATACCGTTAGGATTTATATTCAATTAGGATTGTTTTTTTACTATAAAAAAATAATTGTAAACGGAAAAAAAAGCATCCCAAAAGACCAACCCGTTTTATTTTTATCCAATCATCAAAATGCGTTAATAGATGCTTTGCTATTGGCTACAAAGTCTGGACGCTTAAGTTATTTTTTAACTAGAGCTGGTGTTTTTAAAAAACCATTGGTAAGTAGGTTATTGCATAGCTTGAATATGCGACCAATTTATCGTGTTAGAGATGGCTGGAGCACGATTGCTAAAAATAAATCTGTTTTTAGTAATACTGTTAATTTGTTACATGATAACAAAGCAGTGACTATTTTTCCAGAAGGAAATCACAATTTAGAAAGACGAGTTAGACCACTAAGTAAGGGGTTTACAAGAATTATTTTAGAACATAGGGATACGTATCCTAAGCAGTCAATACATTTAATTCCAGTGGGTTTAAATTACCAAGCGCCTAAAGCAATGGGTAGTACTGTTTCCATTTTTTTTGGAGAAGCTTTAGCGTCTAAATCTTATAATCATTTAGACGATTTTATTGCGACTAAACAAATTAAGCAGGATGTTTTTAATTCGATAATAAGCTTAACGACTCACATACCACAAAGTAATTATGCTTCAATAGTAGAAAAACTTAATAAGTTAAATGTGGATTTTACCAATCCCAACAGTGTTAATCATTGTATTGTAAGTCAGTTTAAAACGTGTCAAGTTAAGCGTGTAAAACAGTCTAATTTTAAAGTCTTAATAAAGCCAATCCTTTATTTGTTATTATGTGTGCCTATTCTGGTTTGGAGACATAATATAAAACCAAAAATTAAGGAAGCTGAGTTTTTATCTACCTTTAGGTTCGCCATAAGTATAACTGTAGTACCACTTTGGTTATTTGTAATATCTGCTATTATTTGGCTTGCCTTTAATTTTGTTACAAGTCTTATCTTTATTTTGGGAAGTCTAATTTTAATTTTGATTTACAATAAAGCATAAAAAAAACCTTCTCTAAATTTAGAAAAGGTTTTTTTGATATAAGGTGATTTTTATATTAAATATCGTCAAAATCTACATCTGTAAATCTACTTTCAGCACTTGGTGTTTCAGACGTTTCAGTCTTAGCTTCGGAAGCAGGAGTGGCTGGAGGATCATATTCTTTTTTGAAATCTTTTTGGTGACGCTCGCTAATAACTTCATCTCCTTTTTCGTTGATGATGTAGTCTGTCATTTCTTTTAAGATGTCATTAAACTCACTAAAGTCTTCTTTATATAAGTAAATTTTATGTTTTTTATAATGAAATGATCCATCGTCATTTGTAAACTTTTTACTTTCTGTAATAGTCAGGTAGTAATCATCTGCTTTAGTAGCTCTTACATCAAAAAAATAAGTTCGTCTTCCTGCTCTTAATACTTTCGAAAAAATTTCTTCCTTCTCCATCATCTCGTTATTATGCATAATCCTTGATTTGTGTTGTTAGTTAATTCGTAAACTCAAAAGTCAAAAAAAAAGTTGAATGAAACAACATTTTAGTGTAAATCTTTTTACTTAGTTGTTTTTAAATACAGTTCTTTGTAATAACCATCAGTGTTTATAAGGTTTTCATGTGTACCTGATTGCACAATTTGACCATCGTCTAAAACTATAATTTGATCTGCATTTTTAGCAGAAGAGATTCTGTGACTTACAATTATGGTTGTTTTTCCTTTAGTAATTGTTTTTAAGTTATTTAAAATCTTCTCTTCAGTTTCAGTATCAACTGCAGATAAACAGTCATCAAATAACATGATTTGAGGCTTTTTAATAATAGCTCTAGCAATGGATACACGTTGCTTTTGTCCTCCAGATAGTGTGATGCCTCGCTCACCTAAAACAGTGTTGTATTGTTTGTTAAATTTGATTATGTTTTTATGCACTTGTGCTAATTTAGCAGCATCTATAACCTCTTGATCTGTAGCGTTTTCTTTACCAAACTTGATGTTGTTATTAATGGAGTCGCTAAACAAAAAGGCATCTTGTGGTACATAACCTGTAGCGTCCCTTAGACTATATAAGTTTAGGGTTTCAATAGGTTTTTGATCTATTAAAATAGTGCCTGAGTCTACGTCATACAAACGTCCTACTAAATCTAAGATTGTAGATTTTCCGGACCCTGTTTTTCCTATAACAGCCAAAGTTTGACCTGTATTTACCTTAAAACTAACATTTTTCAAGGCTTGTATGTTGGTGTCATCATAGGTAAAAGACACATTTTTAAATTCTATTTCGCCATTAATTTCTGATAATTCAGCGTTGTTATTTTGTATTTCTGGTTCGGTTTTTAAAAACTCATTAATTCTATTTTGAGAAGCTTCTGCTTCCTGTACAATAGAGGTTACCCAACCTACAGTTGCAACTGGCCAAGTTAGAAGGTTAACGTACATAATAAATTCAGAAATTGTACCTAAGCTAATTTCGCCATTCATATATTGTTCTCCTCCAATATATATAACCAACACGTTGCTTAACCCAATAAGCAAAATCATCATTGGAAAAAACAAGGCTTGTATACGTACTAAACTTAATTGTTTCTCTTTGTTGGTTTCTGATAATTCATCAAAATTAGCTGAGGTTTGTGGCTCTATACCATAAGCCTTAATTACAGAAATTCCACTAAAAGTTTCTTGAGAAAACGTGGATAGTTTGGATAAGTATTGTTGTACAATGGTACTACGTTTATGTATTTCTGAGCTAATTTTATAAATAATTATTGATAAAATTGGTAGCGGAATAATTGTGTAAAGCGTCAACATTGGTGCTTGTCTAAACATAAAAACTAGAGCTACAATAAATAATGTTAAGGTATTAATACTATACATAATTGCAGGACCAGTATACATACGTACTTTGGTCACGTCCTCACTTATACGATTCATTAAATCACCAGTCCTATTTTTTTTATAGAAATTTAAAGATAGTTTTTGGTATTGTTGGTAGATTTCGTTTTTTAAATCATATTCAATATAACGCGATACATTAATTATTGTTTGACGCATCCAGAAGGTTAATATACCAGACAATATTGCAGAACCTACCAAAAATAAAATGTACTTCAATAGTTTGGCTTTGTAAGCCACCTCACTACTTTCTGGATTTTGTAATTGGTCGTTAACCACGTCTATAATAGAACCTATAAATTTGGGAACAAATACAGTAAATAGTTTAGAAACGATAGTAATTAAAACACCAATTATAATTTGTGTTCTATATTTGTAAAAGTATTTGTTAAGATGTTGTAATTCTTTCATTTAAATGAAAACCTAAGTTTAAAAAGTTTTTAACAATTTCACATTTTAACATGCTAATTATTGTTTTAATATTAATTATAAGCTAATTTCGCATGCTGAAATTACAAATAGTGTAATTTCAATACATTAATTAAATGTCAACTAAATGGTTTCAGAAGTAATCAACACTAATCAATTATCAAAAGCAGATCCTGTTTTTGGACAATTATCATTTGATAATCACGAACAAGTCGTTTTTTGCAACGACAAAGATACAGGATTAAAAGCAATAATTGGAATACATAACACAGTTTTAGGACCTGCTTTAGGAGGTACTAGAATGTGGCAATATGCTAACGAATGGGAAGCTGTTAATGACGTTTTACGTTTGTCTAGAGGAATGACCTTTAAGTCAGCAATTACAGGTTTAAACCTTGGTGGTGGAAAAGCAGTAATTATTGGTGATGCTAAAACACAAAAAACGCCAGAATTAATGAAGCGTTTTGGAGAGTTTGTGCATAGCTTAAGCGGAAAGTATATTACTGCAGAAGATGTAGGAATGGAAACTGCAGATATGGATTTAGTTAGAGAAGTAACACCTTATGTTACTGGTATTTCTGAAGACAAAGGTGGAGCAGGTAATCCATCTCCAATTACAGCTTATGGTGTTTTTATGGGAATGAAAGCAGCTGCTAAATTCAAATTTGGTACAGACGTCCTAGAAGATAAAACAGTAATTGTACAAGGTATTGGACATGTTGGAGAATCTTTAGTGGAGCACCTAACAAATGATGGTGCAAAAGTAATTATCGACGATATTAATCAAGAACGTTTAGAGGCAATCAGTAAAAAATACGGAGCATCTATATACAAAGGAAGTAATGTGTATGCAGAGGCTGTAGATATTTACGCACCTTGCGCTTTAGGAGCAACAATTAACGATGCTACAATTAACAGTATCCAAGCTAAAGTTATTGCTGGAGCAGCAAATAACCAATTAGCAGACGAGCTTAAGCATGGTCGTATATTACAAGAAAAAGGTATTGTATACGCACCAGACTTTTTAATTAATGCAGGAGGAATTATTAATGTTTACGCAGAATTAGAAAACTACGGTAAACAAGAAATAATGAGAAAGACAGAAAACATTTACAATACAACCTTGGAGATTTTAAGTAATGCTGAAACTAATGATATAACAACACATCAAGCAGCATTAAATATAGCTTTAAGTAGAATTGAAGCTAGAAAAAAAGAAAATCAGCAATAGATATCTTATAAAATAGACTATTTTTGCAAGGCGAAAGCGAAAGCTTTCGCCTTTTTTAATTAATAATTTAAAAGTATTTCAATATAATTGAAATCTAAAGTTCTTTGTAAGTATGCTAAGTAGAAGACATATTCGTGTTAAAGTAATGCAAGTTTTATATGCATTTGATGGTACAGAAAGTGATGATTTTTCTAAAGACCAAAAATTTTTATTATACAGTATAGACAATATGTATAATTTATATTTAATGACACTATCCCTAATGATAGAGGTCGGTAAAAAATCTAAAACGCAGTTAGAAACTATTCAAAAAAAGCATTTAGCTACAGCAGAAGAAAAAAATCCCAACAAAAAATTTATAAACAATCAAGTTCTAGAACTACTGTCTAATAACGTAGCTTTAAAAACAGCTTTTGAAGTCAACAATATAAAAAATTGGCAACTAGATAATGAGTATGTAGATATTATCTATAAAGAAATAATTGCTAGTGATTTATATAAAGAATACATGCAAACTAAATCGTCTACCTTTAAAGAGGATAGAAACTTTATAGTAGATGTATTTAAAGAAATAATAGCTCCTAACGAGAAACTTTACGATTATATTGAAGATAAAAACCTTACCTGGTTAGATGATCTTCCAACAGTAAATACAGCTATTTTAAAATTACTTAGAAAAATTAAAGAAACATCAGACGAGCGTTTCCTTACCCCTAAGTTGTACAAAGATATCGAGGATAAACAATACGCAATTAACTTGTTTAAAAAAACAATGTTAAACCAATCCAAATTAAGCGAAGAAATAGCTAATAAAACTAAAAATTGGGATACAGAACGTATCGCAACTATAGACATGGTTTTATTAAAAATGGCTATTTGCGAGTTAACTAGTTTTCCATCAATTCCGACTAAAGTAACAATTAATGAATACCTAGAAATTGCTAAAGAATACTCAACGCCTAAAAGCAGTATTTTTATTAACGGAATTCTAGACAAATTGTTAAAAGAATATCAAGAAGAAGGAAAATTAAATAAAGTTGGTCGAGGATTGATGTAGTCAAAAAATATTATTATTTTTACAAACCAAAAATTAATTTAAGTGGCAGTTTAATAATAAACTACACAAATTCTAAAATAAGTATTATGAAAAAAGTAATGATTCTATTAAGTGCAGTATGCTTAATATCTTTATCATCTTGTAAGCAAGATGCAGCAGCAAAAATTGATGCAAATAATGTAGTAGCAGCTTCTGAGAGAGATGCACAATCAGGTAAGTTACCAGTAATCGAGTTTGATAAAAAAGAACATGATTTTGGTCAAATAGTATCAGGTACACCTCAAGAGACAGTATTTACTTACACTAACAAGGGAGAAGCGCCTTTAGTTATTACAGATATTAAAAGTACTTGTGGATGTACAGTTCCTCAAGATTGGTCTAGAGCACCTTTAGCTGTTGGAGAGTCTGATTCTTTTACTGTTAAATTTAACGGAAAAGGAGCTAACAAAACATCTAAAGTAATTAATATCACAGCTAACACAGCTACTGGTAAAGAGTCTGTAAAAATATCAGCTTTTATTACTCCAGACCCTAACGCACCTGTTAAGCAGGCACCACTTAGAACAAATCCAAATGCTAACCCAGGACCACTTACACAATAATGGAAGGAATTAGCGGATTTTTACCTATAATAGCAATGTTTGCTGTAGTGTATTTCTTTATGATTGCACCACAAATGAAACGTGCTAAACAAGAAAAGCGTTTTGCTTCGGATTTAAAAGCAGGTGATAAGGTAATTACTAAAAGCGGAATGCATGGAAAAATTGCACAGCTTAATGATAAGGATAATAGTTGCGTTATAGAAACTATGTCTGGAAAATTAAAGTTTGATCGTTCTGCTATTTCTATGGAAATGAGTAAATCTTTAAACAAGCCAGCTGTTGAATTAAAAAAGTAATTTACAGCTAGATTATATATTAAAAGGCGACCAATTGGTCGCCTTTTTTATTTAGCAATTTTTATACTTATCATGTAAACCCTTATTTTCAATAATCATAGGTGTTATTTTATCTATTCTAGATAGTTTTGTAGTCTCTCTTTTGGCTTCACTTATATAGTTACAATATTCACGCTGTTTAGATGGTGTTAAAGCTTTAAAAGCCTTAAAAAGTGTATTATCTTCTTTAAAAACACTTTGTAATTCATCAGGTATCACATTATCTTTTACTTTAGTTTTAATAGGTTTAATGTTCTTACCATTTTTTTGATTTATTATGGCTTCCTCTATGTAAGACATTAGTAACGTTTCGGATAAATCACTCGTATCATTAAAACGTAGTTGTCGCAAAGCTTTAGTTTTTCCTTCTTGTGCATTATGTAATACATTTTGTTTGTCAGTCAATAAGCTGCCATTAAAAAACCATAAGCAATAATGATGTTTAAAAGCACCTAAACCAATCACATTTTTTCCTTCAATCATATAAACAGGAGCATTCCATTTTATAGTTTCTTTTAAGCCAGCCTTTAAAAGTAAGTGTCTTAAATAGTTAAGGGAATCTATAAATTTGGGATGATCTTGTATATACTCTTCTATGGATGATATTTTCTTCATTCGATATTTAAGTTAAATTTTAAAGATACTATTTTTTAAAAGGGTATTCTATTCTATATCAAATAAGTATAACTTTTTATTTAGATTTAGTCTAAATAAACTTTGCTATTATCAAAATGAGATTTATATTTGCGCTTTATTTATAATAAATCTAAATAGTGTCATGTTTAAAAAAATAAGTTTTATACTAATTTTAGCAGTTCAATTATCATTCTCGCAATCCAAAATTACAGGCGTTGTGACTAGTAATTCCAACGAAAAAATTCCATTTGCAACCATCTTATTAGAAGAGATTAATGTAGGAGTGTCAGCTAATATTGATGGGTTTTTTATCCTTGAAGATGTAAAGGCTGGAAGTTATACTATCAAAGTGTCTTCAGTAGGTTATACGTCAATTAAACAAGACATAACTATTACGGATAATGAAACGAAATCTATAGCGTTTAAATTACAATATGATGGCGATTTGGACGAAGTTGAAGTTTTTGGAAGTCGTTTTACTCATCCAGATAAAATTGAGGCTTTAACCAGATTGCCTTTAGCGCCTTATGAGCAAATTCAGAGTATTTCTATTATTTCTGAAAAAGTGATTGAACAACAAGGTAATTTAACCATTTCGGATGCTGTAAAAAATGTACCTGGAGTTTATACATTTGCAACCTATGGTAATAAAAGGGAGAGTATGTCTTCTCGTGGATTTAGAGGGATTCCTATTTTAAAAAATGGAGTTAGAGTACATTCAGATTTTAGAGGTCAAGGGATACTAACCGATATGCAAGGTGTTGATAATATACAAGTCTTAAAAGGTGCAGCATCAGTTACACAAGGTGTTGCTACAGATTTAGGAAGTCCAGGTGGAATAATTAATATTGTAACCAAAACACCTAAATATGAATTTGGAGGCAATGTGTCACTTAGAGGAGGAAGCTTTGGTCAAGCAAGAACAACTTTTGATGTTTATGGACCTTTAACTACATCTAAAACGACTGCATTTAGATTGAATGGTGCATTAGAGCGTGCTGATAGTTATAGAGACGGAATTACTTCTGATAGATTTTATATCAATCCTTCATTTCAATGGAAAGCTGACGACAAAACGACTGTAACTTTTGAGTTGGATTATTTTGAAGATAGTAGGACACCAGACGTTGGTACTATTAACCTTGGAGATAATGACCAGAATTTGATTTATGATTTACCTTATGATCAATTTTTAGGTTTTGAGAATGATAAATCATTAACAACTAACACAACATATGCAGTTAGATTTGATCGTGAGTTATCAGATAAGTTGAGTCTTAAAGGTGCCTATTATAAGTCAAATTTGGATTTGGATGACAAAGGAGCAAGTTTAGGTAGTGTTGTTAGTGATGTTGATGGTAACGCAATATATAATCAAAAATCTAGAGGTTATTCGGTGTCTACAAGAGCAGATAATAACAGTGTGCTGCAATTTGATTTAGTTGGTGATCAATTAGAAACAGGAGCTATTTCTCATACATTTCAAGTTGGTTTTGATTATCGTACGACTAATTATAACACAACTTCGCAAAATGTATCTATTATAGATACTATAGATGTGTTTGCAAGTAATAGTAATAAATTACCAAATGATATTGCACTGTCTACACAATCCGCATTAGCTGCAAAATCTAAAGCTTTTGGCTTTGTTGCTCAGGATGTGATTACTTTTAATAAATATTTAAAAGGTTTTTTTGGTTTACGTTACAGTAAAACAAGAACAATTACAGACACTGAAACTACCGAAAGTGATGCTTTTAATCCATTAGGAGGTATTATTATATCACCATTAAAAAACATTAACCTGTTTGCTTCTTATACAAACAGTTCGTATCCTAGAACAGGAACTAGATTAGATGTTAATGGTAATGAGTTAGGTAACGAACGTTATGATCAATTTGAAACAGGTATTAAAACTAATTGGTTAAATAGTAGGTTGCGTTTTAACTTAACTTATTTTAAAATAAATAATAAAGACATTAACCTTCCTGTTTATGATATTAACTGGGAAGAAACTGGATATTATGCAAAAGGTGGTAATGATGAGAGAAAAGGTGTAGAAGTGGAATTAAGCGGTCGTGTTTTGGATAACTTGGAAGTAATTACAGGATATTCATACATTGATGCACAGTATAAGGAGCATACATCTTATGTCTATGGATCTGCACCATTAAACACACCAAAGCATACTTTTAATATTTATGCTAACTATAGCTTTAAACAACAACTTGAAGGTTTGTCTGTTGGAGGAGGAGTATATTATACTGGCGAACGACCTATTAATGATTGGAGTTCAGGTGCTGTTACTCACCAAGGGATAGTTCCAAATCAAGAGCCTTTTAATGTTGAAGCTTACACACAGGTCAATGCTCAAGTTGCTTATACTTTAAATAACCATTGGAATTTTAGAGTGTTGGTTAATAATGTATTTGATGCAATAGGTTACAACGCTTATAGAACAAGCTATATTAATCAAACAGACCCAAGAAATTTTGCAGGAATTTTGACCTACAAATTTTAAATAAATTGAGTTAGTCTTTAAAGCGTAACACTAAAATTGTTACGCTTTTTTTAGTTTATTATTTTTAATTAAAAATAAATTGAAGCTAACTTATTAAAAATCAATACCGAAAAAAATGACATCAAAAAACAGTACTTTTTTGTTTGTTTAATAGTAAAACTTAAATATATTTGCAATCAGTTTTGGGGAGATACTCAAGCGGCCAACGAGGGCAGACTGTAAATCTGCTGACTACGTCTTCGCAGGTTCGAATCCTGCTCTCCCCACATTTTTAAAAAAAGCCTTCTTAAATTTAAGAAGGCTTTTTTTTTTGCGTTATAATTTTATTTATTCTAAGATATGTCTTAATATAATTTCACAAAAAAAAGCCTTTAACAGATATACTGATAAAGGCTTTTATTTATATAAATAAGTCTATTAAACTTATAATTGCTTTTTATAAATTAAAATTCTACTAAAGCTTTTTTGTAATATTTTAAATCTGATATGTTAGAAGCATTGTCAAGATTTCTAATTAATGAAATCACATACTTTAAGCTCTCTATTGGATCTAATTCTGTTTCTGTAACATCTTCTGTATCAGATTCTAATGCTTCATCCTCTAATGGTGTATCCTCTGGTATTGGAATAAGAAAAGAGTCGTTATTTTCGATATGCTCGTAAGTATAACGAAGGACTTTTACTGCCAAAGGGTTTTCTACCTCAATAGTATAAGTTCTTAAAGTTTTAATATCGTCTATTAATGTATCTGAAGTAATACCTGTAGCGTCTAAGTTTTTCAGAATACGGTCTATTACAGTAATGGCTTGTTTATTTTCCAAAGGGTAAGATTAAAATAGGGTTAGTTGCTTTTTGATGCAAATTTAATTTTTTTTGTCCTTAGAAAAAATCAATTGTAGATGTTTATTTTAAAATTAATGATAAAACTTTATCTCGTTTTAAATTATCTGTGTTTTTTCCAGTATTGCTTACCATAACCACAAAAAATTTCTTCACCAGAAACAATCTGTTTTGTTGCTATAATACAAACATTGCCATCATCGTCTAAACCTATTTTAGCATTGTTTTTTAATGGACTATTGTTTTTACCTTTACTATCGTTTGCATATTTAGCAAAACAGTCGGTATGCATACTATCCATGATGCGACCATCTAATAAATTAATAAAATAACGATCTAGGTTTTGTTGTACTCTGCTTGCTGCTTCTGATGCATCAAGAATTTCTCCTTTAAAAATAGAAATAATTTCATCTTTATATATATCTATAGCAGTATATAACCCATTACCTGCTTCATGTATCTGAGAGGTTTTGACATATAAATAGTCTGCTTCTAAAGCGTCAATAGTATTGTTTTGTGTAGGTGTTGTTTTAATGTGAATCTAATTAAAGTGAAATTATAATTTTACTCCTCCTCTAAAGCTATTTTATTTACTTGAAACGTCATGGTAGGTATTGGTCCTGTGATTTCGTTTATCCTAGAATTAGTGTAATATAACTCATTATTAAAAATACTAAAAGTATCTGCCCAACGGACTAAATCACCTTCAACAACCGTTGTTGTTTGACCATCTGGAGTTCTTTTTATAATAGCATTATTTTCTAAGTCTGCGTAATATAAATTGGCATATTTGTCAAATATCATTCCGTCAGGAGCAGCTGTTTTGGCTATAGTTTCTACTCCAACTTCAATAGCTTTATCACTTCCATTAATCAATAACGTCGTAGGTATAGCATATAAAGTATAGCCAGTTAAAGCATGATAGTACAGTTTATTATCTAATGGATTAAGTGCTATACCATCAGAATGAACATTATTTTTCCACTGTGTACCATTAATAGTTAGATGGTCTGTCTCAGAGGTTGTAGAGCTGTGGTCTGTTAATACACGTTTAAATAATCCACTTTCTAAATTTAAAACTAACAAACCTGCATGTCCAGAATCTGTAAAATAAGCCATGTTATTTTCTCTATCAATGCGTACATCATTTATGTAAGAGTCTTTAAAAAATACAGCATCAGTTAAGGTGTAGACCTTTTGCAAACTGTTATTGTCTAAATTAAATACAAATAGCTTTGGGTTTGATAGTACACCTTTAAAAAATGGATTTCTAGTATCTACTACAAACAGTTGATTTTTAGAAGCTACAACAGATTGCACAGCTACAAAAACAGAATCTGTTATTTTAGCATCAGTGGTCCAACTGTTCCATTTTTGATTTGGATAAGCAATGGATTGTTGGCCAATTACTTCTGTGACAGAATGTTTAACTGTAGGTCTCCAACGCGGAAAGTTTACAAAAACACGACCAGAATCGCTTACTGTAACACCTGTAACTTGTTGACCTGTAAATTCTGCTACTTTGGTAACTTTAATGCTATCTTGTTTTATGGCTTGGTTTACAGTATCTATTGTTGTTTTAGTTTTATCCGTTTTACAGGCTATAAGACTAAACGTAATAAAGGTTAAAAGAAATAACTTTTTCATAGTTGTTTATTTTACTTGTTTTGTTCTGCAGTAATTTCGGCAATCTTGCAAATCACTTCTGTTGCTTTTATCATACTTTCCACAGGAACATACTCATAACGTCCATGAAAATTATGTCCTCCAGCAAAGATGTTTGGACAAGGTAAGCCCATGTAACTTAATTGCGATCCGTCTGTACCACCACGAATGGCTTTAATCAATGGTTTGATATTTAATTGCTTCATAGCTTCTTCTGCAATATCAACAATATGCATTACAGGTTCCACTTTTTCTTTCATATTAAAATATTGATCTTTAATTTCAATAGTCACAACTTCTCTTTCATATTGCTCATTAAGCTCATCGGTTAACTTTTGCATCATTTCTTTTCTAGCTTCAAAATGACCTAAATCGTGATCTCTAATAATGTATTCTAAAACAGTTTCTTCAACTTCTCCAGAGATAGCGTACAGGTGGAAAAATCCTTGGTAACCTTCAGTATGTTCCGGAGTTTCTAATCTTGGCAACGAGTTGATAAACTCTGTAGCAATGTACATTGAGTTAACCATTTTACCTTTAGCATAACCTGGATGTACAATTTTTCCTTTTACTTTTACAACTGCTCCTGCAGCATTAAAGTTTTCGTATTCTAATTCTCCAATTTGGCTACCATCCATGGTGTAAGCCCAATCTGCACCAAATTTTTCGACATCAAATTTATGTGCACCACGACCAATTTCTTCATCAGGTGTAAAACCAACTCTAATTTTTCCGTGTTTTATTTGTGGGTTAGCAACAAGATATTCCATTGCAGATACAATCTCTGTAATACCAGCTTTATCATCTGCTCCTAAAAGTGTTGTTCCGTCTGTTGTAATTAATGTTTGACCTTTGTATAACAGTAGGTCTTCAAAATAATCAGGAGATAATACAATGTTTTCTGCTGCATTTAAAACAATATCTTTTCCATCATATTTATCAATAATTTGAGGCTTTACATTAGCACCTGTAAAATCTGGAGTTGTATCAAAATGAGAAATAAATCCAATAGTTGGCACATCATGATCCACATTACTAGGTAAAGTTGCCATTATATAAGCGTGCTTGTCTATGGTGACATCTTCTAGACCAATAGCTTTTAGCTCGTCTACTAATGCATTTGCTAAATCCCATTGTTTAGCAGTACTAGGTGTTGTGTCGCTTGCTGGATCAGACTCAGTATCCACAGTTACATAACCTACAAATCTTTTAATTATATCTTCTTTTGAAATCATTTTCCTTTAACTTTTAATTCAGGGTATAAAGTTAAAATTATTAAGTTTTTTAGCTTTTGAATTGCTCATTTTTTTAATTAGAATTACTTTTGTGCAAACCTATTAAGATGTACAAATCCCTTCTAAGACCTTTATTTTTTAGTTTCGATCCTGAAAAAATTCATCATTTCACATTTTCATTAGTAAAAGTAACGTCTAAGATTCCAGGTATGGCGTCATTGTATAGACGTTTGTATACTATTGAAGATCCTAAATTAGAACGAAAACTTTTCGGTTTAACCTTTAAAAACCCAGTCGGATTAGCAGCAGGTTTTGATAAAAATGCGGTGTTGTATAATGAATTGGCAAACTTTGGTTTCGGTTTTATAGAGGTTGGTACTGTTACTCCAAAAGGTCAGGTTGGTAATCCAAAAAAACGTCTGTTTAGGCTAAAAGACGATCAAGGGATTATTAACAGAATGGGCTTTAATAACGAAGGTTTAGAACAAGCCATTATTCAACTTAAAAAAAATAAAGGAAAACTTATTATTGGTGGTAATATTGGAAAAAACACACAAACTAAGCCTGAGGATTATACCAAAGATTATTTAGAGTGTTTTAACGGTTTACATCCTTACGTAGATTATTTTGTACTTAATGTAAGTTGCCCAAATGTGGGTAGCCATGCTAAATTAAACGATAAAGACTATTTGTTAGAGCTTATTAGTACTGTGCAAAAAGCTAATAACACGTTTGAAAAACAAAAGCCAATCTTACTTAAAATTGCACCAGATTTAAATACTATTCAATTAGATGAAATTATCGAGCTAATTGCCGAAACTAATTTAGATGGTGTAATTGCAAGTAATACGTCTGTGGATCGCTCTAATTTAAAAGCTTCCGCAGAACGCTTAGCCGAAATAGGTAATGGTGGTGTTAGCGGACAACCAGTTAAAGATAAATCTACTAAAGTGATTAAATACCTTGCAGATAAAAGCAATAAAGCCTTCCCAATTATTGGCGTAGGAGGTATCCATTCTGGACAAGATGCTTTAGATAAGATTCAAGCAGGAGCGGACTTAGTCCAAATTTATACAGGTTTTATTTATGAAGGACCAAGTCTTATTAAAAAAATTAATAAAGCTATTTTAAACAAAGGGTAAATGAATTACGAAATACTTCTCGGATTTATTTTAGCCACAACAGCATTAGCTTTATCACCAGGACCTGATAATATTTACGTTTTAATGCAAAGCATTACTAATGGACGTAAATATGGTATAGCGACCGTTTGTGGTTTAATTTCTGGTTGTTTAGTGCATACTACTTTAGTTGCTTTTGGAGTGTCTGCTATTATAAAAGAAAGTGATACGTTGTTTTTTATAATCAAGAGCTTAGGTGCAATATACCTACTATACTTGGCTTTTAATGTTTTTAAAAGTGATGCAACTGTGAGCTTAAGTAATGATGCTGCTCCAAAAAAAAGCTTAATACAGTTGTTTAAACAAGGTGTGATCATGAATGTGCTAAATCCTAAAGTATCTATTTTCTTTTTGGCATTTTTTCCAGCGTATTTATATAGTGATACCATTAATACTGTTACTCAATTTTATGTGTTAGGTCTATTATTTATGGCTACGTCATTTATAGTATTTGCATTAATCGCAATTTTAGCAGGATTTATTTCTGATTATTTAAAACAAAGTAAAAATATTGGGTTGGTTTTAAAGTGGTTACAGATTGTTGTCTTTATTGGGATTGCAATTTTTATATTCCTTTCAGAAAATTAAACTATTTTTATAGAAGAATTATATACAAAATGTCAAATCAAGTAAAAGTTATAGAATGTCCAAGAGATGCCATGCAAGGCATTAAACAGTTTATACCTACAGATCAAAAAGTGCAATACATACAATCGTTGCTTCGTGTTGGTTTTGATACAATTGATTTTGGTAGCTTTGTATCTCCAAAAGCAATTCCACAAATGGTGGATACTGCAGAGGTATTATCTAAACTAGATTTAAGTACTACTAGTAGTAAATTGTTATCTATTATAGCAAACTCTAGAGGTGCAGCAGACGCTTGCAAACACCCAGAAATAGACTATTTAGGTTATCCGTTTTCTATCTCAGAAAATTTTCAAATGCGTAACACGCATAAGACTATAGCACAATCAATCGTATTACTTCAGGATATTTTAAATCAAGCAGATGCAGCTAATAAACAAGTTGTAGTCTATATATCCATGGGATTTGGTAATCCTTATGGAGATCCATGGAATGTGGAAATAGTAGGAGAGTGGACTGAGCGTTTAAGTAAAATGGGAGTAAAAATCTTATCATTAAGTGATACTGTCGGAACCTCAAATCCAGAAAATATAGAGTATCTCTTCTCTAATTTAATTCCGCATTATAAGGATATCGAGTTTGGTGCACATCTACACACCACACCAGATTCTTGGTTTGAAAAAATTGATGCTGCTTACAAAGCAGGCTGTAAACGTTTTGATGGTGCAATCCAAGGTTTTGGTGGCTGTCCTATGGCTAAAGACGATTTAACAGGTAATATGCCAACCGAAAAAGTGTTATCCTATTTAACTTCAAAAAAGGTTAATAATTTAAATGCAATGTCTTTTGAAAGTGCTTACAATGAGGCCTCTAAAATATTTAAAGCTTACCACTAACCATACTATAACTCATTAACTTTCATTAAAAATGAAAGAACTTTAACAGGTGTAACTCTTTGATTTACATACTGTTAATATCTTTATGTGTTTTTAATTTAAATTTATTCTAAATAAACTTGCATGAAATGCTTTTCGTTTTTATTTTTGCAGTCAAATTGCAAATCTATTTGTAATTAGTCTAAATAACAATTAAACTTAATATAACACAAAAAAAATGAAAAAAATCGCATTAGGATTAGCTGCATTTGCTACGTTAGCACTAACGTCTTGTAGCAGTGACGATGACAACAATCAGGTTTTTACTAATAATGTAATAGCTCCAGATACGTATACGTTTGAAAGAGATGGAAACTCGACAGTTAGCTTTGGTGGTCAAACAACACGTATCCAAATGGCTCAAGAAATTGTTTCAGGTATGGTAGACCCTTCTAATACAGAAGCTATTCTAGATAACATGTTTGCACACGTGCAAGATGCTAACGATTTTTCAGACGCAAATTTAAACGCATCAGATAAAAACGTAAGAAGTAAAATTGCAGCCTCTACAGATTTTTATTCAGCAAACACAACAGATGCCAATAACATCAAAGCGACTTTTGATTTTTTTATTGAAGAACAAGTAAATACAGTATTCCCTAATTGGTCAACAACAGCAACAGCAGGAGTTGCAGGACAATTACAGCAAGTTGGTGGTGGAGCAACACGTTATGTAAATGACAAAGGTTTAGAGTACAATCAAGCATTTGCAAAAGGTGTAATTGGTGCATTGATGGTAGACCAAATGTTAAATAATTATTTAAGTCTATCTGTTTTAGACGAAGCTGATAACAAAGCTAATAATTCGGCAGGTGTATTAGATGGTACAAATAACTATACAACAATGGAGCACAAATGGGATGAGGCTTACGGTTACTTATATGGTAATGAAGACAATCCAGCTGTTCCAGTATACGAAGCAGATAAATTTTTAAGTGAATATGTTGCTAAGGTAAATGAAGATTCTGATTTTGAAGGTATAGCATTAGATATCTATAACGCATTTAAATTAGGTCGTGCAGCAATCGTTGCTAAAGATTATGAATTACGTGATGTACAAGCACAAGTAATTAGAGGAAAAATATCTGCAGTGATTGGTATTAGAGCCATCTATTATTTACAACAAGGTAAAGCTAATTTAGATTTAGATAAGGCATCAGCATTTCATGCATTGTCAGAAGCTTACGGATTTATTTATAGCTTACAATTTACAAGACAACCAGGTACAAACGATCCTTACTTTACTAAAGACGAAGTACAACAAATGTTAGATCAGTTAATGTTAGGAGATGGATTTTGGGATGTAACAGAGTCTTCATTAGATGCCATTTCTAATACTATAGCTGCTCAGTTTTATTTTACTGCAGGTCAGGCTAGTAGTTTATAAAATATATAATTTATTATAGCAGTTGTTTATTTAAACGACTGCTATGTTTTATTTTTGCACACTGAAAAAGAAAAAATTTTAATTATGAAAAAGTTAGTTTACATCTTTGCTATTATGTTAGTAATAGTAGCCTGTTCAGAGTCTGATGACACAGGAAGCAGCACTAGTGCTTCGCCTGATAATTATAATAGAGTTGCTATGCAAACCAACTTAGCAGATAATATAATTATACCAAGGATTCAAAATTTAAAATCAGCTTTACAAACGTTATCTGATGTAAATAATACGTTTACAGCAACGCCAAACCAAGCTAATTTGGATAATATTAGAGCTGCTTTTGTAAGTGCATATAAAGATTGGCAATTAGTAGAGCCTTTTAATATCGGTCAAGCCGAAATATTACAATATAACTTTAAAATGAATGTCTATCCTACAACAGTAGCAGACATTGAAGCTAATATCGCCAACGGAAACTACGATTTATTAGCAGCTGCTAATAATGATGCAGTAGGTTTTCCTGCTGTAGACTACATGTTACATGGTATAGCAGCAACAGATGCAGACATTTTAAATAAGTATACAAACGCAAACTACGTAACATACTTAACAGATTTAATTGCACAAATGAATAGCTTAACACAAAACGTGTTAACGGATTGGACAACAAATTACAGAACTGTATTTATTAACAGTACAGAAAATACAGCATCAAGTGCAGTAAATAAATTTATAAACGACTATATTTTTTATTTCGAAAAAGGATTACGTGCTAATAAGTTTGGTATTCCTGCAGGTGTATTTTCTGCAACGTCACTGTCAGACAAAGCAGAAGCTATTTATAATGGAACAATCTCCAGAGATTTAGCAATTATAGCTTTAGATAATGTACAAAATATTTTTAATGGTAAAGCTTCTAGTACAGCTCCAACTGGAGAAGGTTTTTATAAGTATTTAGTAGCATTGGACAGAACAGATTTAGCAACATTAATTAATACAAGAATTGATGATGCTAGACAAAAAATACAAAATTTAAATGCGGATTTAAAAACACAAGTTGAAGTTGATAGTGTAAAAATGACTGAAGCGTATGACGCCTTACAATTAGTAGTTATATCTTTAAAAGTAGATATGTTACAAGCTTTTAATGTAAGCGTAGATTATGTTGATGCAGATGGAGATTAATATCAAGTAACAATAATAAATAAAAGGTTGATTTAAAAGAGTCAACCTTTTTTTATATTATGGAATTAAACCTAAAAACATATCTAAACAAAACCACAGATGCAGCTCCTTTGGCTGTGTTCAGGATTGGTTTTGGATTAATGATGTGTTATGGTATGATTCGTTATTGGTTAAAAGGATGGATTGATACGGTTTATGTACAACCTCAATTTCATTTTAAGTATTACGGTTTTGAATGGGTTAAATCCTTAGGTGAGTATACCTATTTACTATTTTTTATTTGTGGTTTGTCAGCTTTATTTGTCGCTATTGGTTATAAATACAGATTAGCCATAATTACCTTTTTTATTAGTTTTACTTATATAGAGTTAATCGAAAAAACCACCTATTTAAATCATTACTATTTTATAAGTATTCTTAGCTTTTTAATGTTGTTTTTACCAGCTAATGCTTATTTTTCATTAGATAACTATACATCAAAAATTAGCTATAAAAGTATTCCTAAATGGAGTATAGACGCTATAAAACTACTGTTAGGTATTGTTTATTTTTACGCAGGATTAGCCAAAATAAACAGCGATTGGTTATTAAAAGCCCAACCCTTAAAAATTTGGTTACGCTCTAAATACGACTTACCATTTATTGGCGAAACTATTATGCAGCAAGATTGGTTTCATTGTGCTATGAGCTGGTCAGGTATGTTATATGATTTACTAATTCCGTTTTTTTTACTGTCCAAACGTACTCGATTTGTAGCTTTTATAATGGTCATATTTTTCCATGTATTCACACGTGTTTTGTTTCCTATTGGGATGTTTCCGTTTGTTATGATAGTAAGTGCATTAATCTTTTTTGATGCCTCGTTTCATCATAAAATAATACACACATTAAAATCGCTGCTTGGCTTTATTTCCGCGAAAGCGCAACCCATAACATCTAAATCAGTCTACACAATAAGGCATCGTAAATTAGTACTACCAATTCTAGGGTTATTTTTTGTGTTGCAATTGTTACTTCCGTTTAGATATCTGTTGTATCCAGGCGAATTGTTTTGGACAGAAGAAGGTTATCGCTTCTCATGGCGAGTCATGTTAATGGAAAAAATGGGAAACACAACCTTTAAAATTAAGGACGAACAAGGGAATGCGTTTTTAGTCAATAATGCCGATTTTTTAACACCTTTACAGGAAAAACAAATGAGTTTTCAGCCTGATTTTATTTTAGAATATGCACATTATTTAGGCGATCATTTTACCAAACAAGGCTATAAAAATGTACAAGTGTACGCTAAAAGTTATGTAGCTTTAAATGGACGATTAAGCCAATTATTTATTGACGAAAGCGTAAATTTGTACCAAGAAAAAGAATCGTTTAAACACAAACACTGGATTTTACCATTTACAGATGAAATTAAAGGACTATAACCTATTACTATTATTGATGTTATCTGCTTTTAGCACGTTAGCACAACAGCAAATTTCTGGTGCAATTACTAATCAAAATGGCGAAGCACTAAGCGATGTTGGCGTTTATGATAACGTTAAGGGGTTGATAACCAAGTCTGACGTTAACGGTAATTTTAATTTTGAAACTGAAAAAGCAACACTTAATTTAACCTTTTTTAATTACGAATATCAAGTTTTAGAGCGAACAGTGACGTCAACCGAAGCTAAAAACTTAAAAATAATATTACTACCTCTAAGCGAAACAACATTGTCTGAGGTGGAAATTACCGTTAGAAAAGCAAAATTATTTAGCCTAAAACAATTAGCAGACGTCGAAGAAACTGCTATTTACGCAGGAAAAAGACGGAAGTGGTTTTAATAGACCAATCTATGGCTAATCTTGGTGCTAATAATGCCAGACAATTATACAGTCAAGTAGCAGGTTTAAACATTTATCAAAATGACGATGCAGGTTTACAGTTAAATATTGGTGGACGTGGTTTGGATCCAAACCGTACTGCTAATTTTAATACACGTCAAAATGGATACGATATTAGTGCAGATGTATTAGGTTATCCTGAGAGTTATTACACACCAACTGCAGAGGCATTACAAGAAATACAAATTGTTAGAGGTGCAGCCTCATTGCAATACGGAACACAATTTGGTGGTTTGGTTAATTTTAAAATGAAAACTCCAAATACTGAAAAACCATTAGAACTGATTTCAAGAAACACGGTTGGAAGTAATGGACTATACACCAACTTTACTAGCGCAAGTGGTACCAAAGGTAAGTTGAGTTATTACACGTTTTTTAACTATAAAAAAGGAGACGGATTTAGACCAAACTCTAATTTTGAATCTAAAAATTTTTACGCGCATTTAGGATATCAGTTTAATGATAATACTAAGTTGGAAGGAGAGGTAACTTATTTAAGATACTTAGCTAAACAAGGTGGAGGATTAAACGATGATCAGTTTGAAGCAGATCCATACCAAAGTAATCGTTCTAGAAACTGGTTTCAGGTGGATTGGTTACTGTATAATTTAAAACTGTCTCATAAGTTTTCTGAAAACACAAACTTTACATTTAATGCATTTGGATTAAATGCATCTAGAGACGCTTTAGGATTTAGGACTAACCGTGTGGATCAACCGGACAGTAATGGTGTTAGAGATTTAATAAAAGGAGAATTTGATAACTATGGTTTTGAAACCAGAGTTTTAACCAACTATGATTTGTTTGGTAAAAAGTCCATTGGCTTACTTGGTGCTAAGTTTTATAAAGCAGAAAATACCTCTGAGCAAGGTCCTGGAAGTGATGGTTCTGATCCCAATTTTGATTTTCAGTATGATGCATTTCCAAATTACAGTAACCAATCTAACTTTACTTACCCTAATTTAAATCTAGCTGTTTTTGGAGAAAACATTGTGTATTTAAACGATAAGCTATCTATAACTCCTGGTTTTAGATTTGAATATATTAACACCCAAAGTGATGGTTTTTTTAGACGTATAAATACAGATGCTGCAGGTAATGTTATTTTAAATGAAAAAATTGAAGATGACTTAACCAAAGAACGCTCATTTGTGTTATTAGGTTTAGGTGCAAGTTATAAACCAAGTACTGCGTTTGAGGTTTACGGAAATATTTCGCAAAACTACAGATCAGTAACATTTTCTGATATAAGCATTAATAATCCAGCGTTTATTATTAGTCCAGATATTGACGACGAAAGCGGATTTACTGTAGATGCAGGAGTAAGAGGCAAATGGTCTAACAATATATCGTACGATGTTAGTGCGTTTAGCTTATTTTATAATGACAGAATAGGATTTGTGCAACGTGTAATTGCAGACGGAAATATTAAAAGTGAAAGAGGAAACGCTGGTGATGCCATGATGTATGGTATTGAGAGTTTAGTAGAATTTAATTTAGAAAACCTGCTGTTAAAAAACGAAGATTATATACTTAACTATTATGTCAATTTTTCATATGTAGACTCAGAGTATACAAAATCTGAAGAGCTTGGAGTAGAAGGTAGTAAGGTGGAGTTTATACCAAACTACAACTTTAAAACAGGTGTAAGATTAGGTTACAAAGACTTTTTATCTAATATTCAATATACCTATTTGTCCTCTCAATTTACAGATGCGACTAATGCGACTGACGGTAATTTAAGTGGTGTCATTGGAGAGATTCCTTCATACGATGTCTTAGATGTGTCTTTGTCGTACAAGTACAAACAATTTAAGCTAGAAGCAGGAGTAAACAACCTTTTGGATAACGCTTATTATACAAGACGTGCAACAGGATATCCAGGACCAGGAATCATTCCTTCGGCTAACCGAAATTTTTATACAACCTTAGAGGTTAAATTTTAAGCAACAATCCGTTAATTATGCAGTTTGATTAATATATAAAACGTATCTTTACTCGCAATTAATTCTAATTGCAATGACAGCACACGAAAATAAAATAGTAGGAGAAGGATTAACTTACGACGACGTCCTTTTAGTACCTGCTTTTTCTGATGTTCTTCCTCGCGAAGTCAACATTCAATCAAAATTTACACGTAACATTACCATTAACGTACCAATAGTTTCTGCAGCTATGGATACCGTTACAGAAAGTCAAATGGCTATAGCTATGGCTAGAGAAGGTGGTATTGGTGTGTTACATAAAAACATGACTATAGAGCAGCAAGCGACTAAAGTACGTAAAGTAAAACGTGCCGAAAGTGGTATGATTATAGATCCTGTAACGTTACCAATGACTGCAGTAGTTGCAGACGCTAATAATGCAATGCGAGAGCATGGTATTGGTGGTATCCCTATAGTAGACGATAATGGTTTATTAAAAGGAATTGTAACCAATCGTGATTTACGTTTCGAGCATGAAAAAAACAGGCCAATAGTTGAAGTAATGACTAGCGAGAATCTAGTAACAGCTCCTGTTGGAACGTCTTTAAAAGATGCCGAAAAAATATTACAACAACATAAAATTGAAAAGCTTTTAATTGTCGAAGGTGATAAGTTAGAAGGCTTAATTACTTTTAGAGATATTACTAAGTTAACACAAAAGCCAATAGCAAATAAAGATACTTTTGGTCGTTTACGTGTAGCAGCAGCTATAGGTGTAACAGGAGATGCTGTAGATCGTGCCGAAGCTTTAGTAAATGCAGGTGTCGATGCTATTGTCATTGATACTGCACATGGTCACACTAAAGGTGTGGTAAATGTGTTAAAAGAAATTAAGAAAAAATTCCCAAAATTAGACGTTATAGTTGGTAATATAGCAACAGGAGCAGCAGCTAAATATTTAGTTGAAGCAGGAGCAGATGCAGTAAAAGTTGGTATTGGACCAGGTTCTATTTGTACGACTCGTGTTGTGGCAGGTGTTGGTTTCCCTCAATTTAGTGCAGTGCTAGAAGTAGCAGCAGCAATAAAAGGAAGTGGAGTACCAGTAATTGCAGATGGAGGAATTAGATATACAGGAGATATTCCTAAAGCATTAGCAGCAGGAGCAGATACAGTTATGTTAGGATCCTTACTAGCAGGAACAAAAGAAAGTCCAGGTGAAACTATTATATATGAAGGACGTAAGTTTAAATCGTATAGAGGTATGGGATCTGTTGAAGCTATGAAGCAAGGTAGTAAAGACCGTTACTTCCAAGATGTAGAGGACGATATTAAAAAATTAGTACCAGAAGGTATCGTTGGACGTGTACCTTATAAGGGAGAATTATATGAAAGCTTACACCAATTTATAGGAGGTTTAAGAGCAGGAATGGGATATTGTGGAGCAAAAGATGTTGCCACTTTACAAGACACAGGACGCTTTGTCAAAATTACCGCTTCAGGTATCAACGAAAGTCATCCACATGATGTTGCCATTACTAAAGAGTCTCCTAATTATTCTAGATAGATTTTAAGTCAAATATTTTATAAAAAAGCACAACCAATGGTTGTGCTTTTTTATTGTTTGAAAATTTTATGTTGTTGTAGCCAATTAGATCTAATTGTTAATTTTACTATAACGACACTAAAGAAGTGCTTAAATATTTCTATTTTCAAACTATAAAATTAGTAAAGGTATTTGCTTCAAAATATACCATCATAACCAACAATATTTAGCATGGAAATTATAGGAAACATTATTAAAGGTGCCATAAACATAAAGGAGGCATTAACTCCGGAAGTTAATCCTGTAGAAGCACAACAAAAAGTATTACAAAACTTATTGAGTACTGCTAAAGATACCATGTTTGGTAAGGCGTATGACTTTGAAGTAATAAGCAAAGCAGATAATCCAGAAGTTGCTTTTGCTAATAGTGTGCCTTATTTTGATTACAACCAAATCAATGACAAATGGTGGTCAAAATTACATGAAGGTTTAGAGGATGTCACTTGGCCTGGAAAACCGTCTTATTTTGCATTAAGTTCTGGTACCACAGGAAAAATTAGTAAGCGTATTCCTGTGACTGATGATATGTTATCTGCAATTAAGCAAGCAGGAATAGACCAAGTCACAGCATTAAGTAATTTTGATTTGCCAGCCGAGTTTTTTAGTAAAGAGGCGATGATGTTGGGAAGCTCTACCAATTTAAAAGAAAAAGATGATCATTTAGAAGGAGAAATAAGTGGTATTACAGCTAGTAATATTCCATCTTGGTTTAAAGGGTTTTATAAACCAGGTGAAGATATAGCTAAAATTGAAGATTGGGATAAGCGTGTTGAGACCATAGCAAAACGAGCTAAACAATGGGATATTGGCGCTTTAAGCGGAATTCCGTCTTGGATGGAACTGATGTTAAAAACGGTTATCGACTATCATAAAGTAGACAACATTCACGATGTTTGGCCAAACCTTCAAGTGTATACCTCAGGTGGTGTTGCTTTTGGGCCTTACCAAAAAAGTTTTAATGCATTATTAGGAAAACCAGTAACTGTGATTGATACCTATTTAGCCTCAGAAGGTTTTTTAGCATTTCAAGCTAGACCAGAGACTGATGCGATGCAATTGGTTACAGATGGCGGAATTTATTTTGAGTTTGTACCATTTAAACCAGAATATATTAATCCAGATGGATCTTTAAAAAACGAAGCACCAAGTGTGACTTTAAAAGACGTGCAATTAGATCAAGATTATGTAGTTATTATTAGTACAGTAAGTGGTGCATGGCGTTATTTAATTGGAGATACTATTGAGTTTACTGATGTTGAGCGTGCCGAAATCAAGATTACTGGTCGTACTAAGTTTTTTTTAAATACAGTCGGATCGCAATTATCAGTAAATAAATTGGATGATGCTATTAGGCACTTAGAAGAAAAATTTAACACTACAATCCCAGAATATACTTTATGTGCTAAACGTTTTGAGGATGGTTTTTACCATAGTTGGTATATAGGTTCTGAAGGTTTAAACCAAGCAAATAGTAGTATTGCAAACGCCTTAGATGAGTTTTTAAAAAATGCTAATAAAAACTACAAAGTTGCTAGAGGTAAAGCCTTAGAAGGCGTAAAAGTAGAAGTAATTAGTCCAGAGGTTTTTGCAGAATGGAGTGGAGCTAATAAGAAAAAAGGAGGTCAAGTTAAAATGGAACGTGTCATGGGAGAGGATAAGTTTAAGGATTGGGAAGCATTTGTTGCTAAAAATTAAGACTCAGAAAGATTAGCATCTCTTTGATTTATAATTTCCATGATTTCTTCTGGAGATAAATAATATTTTTTAATTCGTGCAATATAAGATTGCTCTAAATTTGCTTGACTTAATATAAAGGCCTTTGTTTTTAAAATGTATTGTTCCATTCCTGATTGTACAGCATAAGTGTCAGCAGCACGCTCTGCAGTTGCAATATGATTGTCGGATAATAAATACTTTACACCAAACCACATCAGGTTGAGGTTGCTTCGGTTTTTGTAATCCATAACATGACCTAGCTCATGACCAATCCACCCTATTAATACCTCTTGTGGCATATCTACTGTGTATAAAACTTCACCAGAAATTTTTACAGTTTCGCTTATAAAAATATTATAAGATCGTTGTCCTTTTCTTTTTAAAAAACTACTAGCAGTTGGTTGTGCTTGCATAGTCGATTTTTTAATGTTTTTTTTGAATTCAAAATTAATTGCAGTGTCTTTTAATTCTGGATAAAAAGACAAAGCAGTTTCGATTTCATTTTTTATAGATTCAGGTATTACGGTTTTAGGGTATAATTGGTTTGTCATTAGCGTTAAGATAATTAGTTTAATCAACATCATTAAAATAATATAAGTTATAATAACTAAAGACAAAACCATTTAACTTTTAACTAATGTTTTTTAACACATTTAGATAAAAAAAAGCACAACGCTTAGGTTGTGCTTTAAATTACTTTGAAACTAAAGTATATTTTTAATTAACTAATACGATCAGGCCAGAAATTAGGATGCTCTCCACTAAACCCCATTTTTGGAAGGTTGTTTATTTGTTTCATTTCGTCCGCAGACAGTTCAAAATCAAAAATATTAATATTCTCTTCAATTCTTTCTGGCGAATTAGATTTAGGAATAATAACCACGTTATGTTGAATAATCCAACGTAGACATATTTGCGAAACCGATTTTTGATGTGTTTTGGCAATGTCATTTAAAGTTTGATTTTCAAATACTTTTCCTCGTGCTAAAGGCGACCAAGACTCAACGGTTATATTTTTAGATTGACAATATTCAGTTAATTCTCGTTGCCAATACCCAGGATGAAACTCGATTTGATTAACAGTAGGAATAACCTTTGCAGTTTTAAATAACGCTTCCAAATGTTCTTGAAAAAAATTACTAACTCCTATGGATTTAATTTTACCTTCAGCTTGTAATTCTTCCATTGCGCGCCAGCTTTCTGCATTAGCGTGTTGCCAATTATCGTAGTTTTTAGCGTTAGCAGGCCAATGGATTAAATATAAATCAATATAGTCTACATTTAACCGTTGTAACGATTTATTAAATTGGTCTTTAGCCGATTGATAGCTTAAGTTTTCTCGCCAAAGCTTGGTGGTAATGTAAATGTCTTTTCTGTCAATACCACTAGCTTTAATGCCTTTTCCAACAGCTTCTTCATTTCCATAAATAGCAGCTGTATCAAGCAACCGATAACCTTTAGCTATAGCAGTAGAAACGGATTTAATACCTTCTTGTTCTGTGCATTTATAAGTTCCAAATCCAACTAGTGGAATATGTTTACTATCGTTTAGGAGTATTTGTTTCATAACAGTAGTTTTGGTGTTTAAAATATTACTACTTAAAGGTAAGCTTAATGTTGTTTTTTAAAAACTATTTGTACTGTTTTAACAAGGTTTTAGCGTTACAAATTAGTCCAAAGTGACGCAAGTTATTTCTACAATTTTACCAGCCATACAGGTGTCAAAAAGATCGTTTTTTTCTATATAACTAAACTTGATTTTGGTATTATCTATTAATTTTATATCAAAGCTATTTAGGTTAGTTGGATTTACTGTTTTACCATCATTTAATGCAATCATCCAACCACAACCATCTAAACCAGTCTTATTAACCAATGTACCTTTTACACTGTTTAAGCAATTAGAAGTGTTGTTTTTGGTATTGGCACAGGACCAGGTTAATAGTATTAAGCTTAAAAGTAAAACTATGTTGTTTTTATTTTGAGACATACATTGGAATTTTAAATTAGATAAATACTAAGTTAATCTATTTTAGTAACCTTTAAAAATTGGTATAAAAAAAGCACGATTATAGGTCGTGCTTTTTTTTTTATTTAAGAAAAAGAGTTTACATACTTTTTACAAAGTCTAGAAAAACTTTTTTATGAAGTTCTAAATCTAAATTAGGAGATAAAGAGGCACGTACGATGTAATCTTTATCACCTTCTTTAGTTGTGCCTTGTGTTGAGGTTGCAGGAATAGTCCAGTAACAACCATTTAATTGACCATAACTAACGCAATATTTACTCTCATTTGGAATTTGAGTAATCATTAGGTTAATTAATTTTAAGTTTAAAGCGCGTTTATAGTCTTCTTTTTCTTGTGCTGTGTTTCCTTTTGTTGGAAGGTCTAACGAGAAAACAGAAGGTGTAAAATCTTGCTCAGCAAGTGCTTCTGATACAAAATTGATTTTAGCTTCTGGTAGCGTATCGTGTATAAAATTAACAAACTCACGTGTATTGCTGTAAGCGTCTTTAATTCTTTGATTCATTAAAGGTAATTGCTTTGCTAAAATTTCATATTGAAGATTAGTCGCTTCATTATCGCAAAGGGTTAAATGGTTTTCTATGTGAACCATTAAATCTTGCGTTTTAGTATTACCTACACAATAACCAGCAGTACAATGTCCACCACTAGGAAATTTTGATCCGCTTGCATAAGATATTGTTCGTACGCTAGATAGTATTTTGTCTTCACCTAAAAATAAAACATTTGGACAAAAGGTTTGATCTAAAATAAATACTGGGTCTATTGCTATATCACCATTTGGTGTGTGTCTAACTTTACTTAATGCAGCCTTTAATTGTAAAAGATCTGGAACTTCAACTCTAGGATTTGTCGGAATTTCTGCAATAATATAAGGTACTGCATCTTGACTTGCAATAGTGTTTAAAACGGTATCAATACTTGTTACCATGTCATTGTCACCATCCACAGGTAAATCTACTACTTCTACATTGTCAATACATGCAGCAACACGTCTAGCTTGATCGTTAGTACCACCATAACAGTTTGGAGGAACAATAAACTTAATGTCTTTTCCTTTGTGGTTAATTAACGCATCATGTATAAGTCCCATCATGATAGCATACTGGATTGATAATCCACTAGAGCCTACTAACGGTTTAGAAGGTGATCCTGTAATGGCTTTTATAGTTTCCAGGACCTTAGCTTTATCTGTCTGTAGTGTGCTACTTGTATAATCTGATGTTGTTGTGTTAATTAAATCCTGTAAAGCAGCTAAGCAATTAATAGGTGTCATTGCAATGGTTTCTCGTCGTCTTACATGTTGTATGTCAGAAATATAAGCTTCGTTTTTTGCTCCATTTACTAATAATACACTTCCTAAATCACTATGTAAGTTAACTGTAAAATCTATGTTACTAGTTAAATTTGCATGACATATATCGTTTTGTTGATTGATAAAGATGGTACTACCATTAAAATCAGTTATGTCTTGAGCAGAATCTACTTGCTTTAATTCAAAATTATAACCATAAACGCTACGTAATACTTCAGCATCAAAAATACTTGGTAATTTACCAATGTAGTTGATTTGTGTTTTTTTATCCGCTAAAAGATTTTTTCTTAAAACAGACAATATTGGAGTTGTTTTAGATGAAAAACTTATAACCGCTTCAGGTTTTAAATTATTTAAATCAGCAATAACCCATTCTAATACACAAGATAGTGGATGACCAAGTCTAATATAATCGTAAGCAGTTGGTAATTGGTTTAAAGCGGAAGCTTCAGCATTATTGTTATTATATAAATTCTCAAATTGATTTAAAAATTCAGTTTTAGCTAATTTTTCGTTATAGATATCTAAGCGATGCGTGGTTAAATTCAACCAGCCAGTTGGCATGTTTTGAAGTACATCTTTAAGATAATTTATCATTTTATTATTGTTCATAATTTCTCCTTTAAAATAGGAGTGCAAGGTAAAATAATTAGATTTGTTTTAAAAGAAGAATAGCCAGTGTTGTTACCTAACATACATAAGTAATGGTAGGTGATTTAAGCGTGTTTTGTCTATCAAAAAGGTAACATTATAATTAATAAACATTTAACTAATATAGTATGTTTTAAATAGCTTAAAACTATGATGTACTATTACTAGTTTTATAACTATTCTGCGTAAACTTGTCCACGATGTGGTTTTAATGCATCACGTATGGGCTTCATTTCTGTTTCATTAACCACCATAAAAGCAATGCTATGCATATCGCTAAGTGTTTTAAAACCTGTAATATTTAACTCAGTTTTTTCTAAAGTTATATACTCTTTAAGATGTATTTCGTGGTGTTGGGCAATTTTTAAAGCATCAGGACCTCTAAAGTCCCAAATTAATTTAAGTTTTCTCATGTTTAATTTTTAACAGACTTTCCTATTTCTATATAATTTTTAAAATCGTATAAATATTTTTCCGATTGTAACTTTATTGCTTTTGGCATTAAAAGTAACATTAGACGTTTAGAAAAAGTAGTTGGTATAAACTCGTTGTTACACGTCCATAATGTGCTATTATCATCAACGACTTTAAATTGGTTTTCTTGGATGTTATGCATGCCTGCAGAATCAAAGTTGTAATGAACCGTTTTATTGTTTTTAATATAAGTCACAGTTTCTATAACACTCAATTTTCGTTTGCCAAAAGTGTAGTTTAATTTCATTTGTACACCTACTTCATTAGGTAAACCGCTTAAATGCTCAAAACTAGTTAAACCAGGATGCCAATGTTTTCTGGATTCATGGTCTTGTAAAAGCCTAAAGCATTCTTCAATAGGTTTTCTAATTAATACTGTAATTGTATATTTCATATAAAAAAATAACACGTAAGCTTAAATAAAAGCAATTGTATAATTACAATCTATAAATATGTGTTTGATGGTAAATATAAGTTTTTGTTGTAAATTAATTTTTAAAGAAAGTCTAAAATTTTAAATAATTTGAGGACTTAGTTTTTTATAAAATAACTAATATAAAAACTATAATAATTACTTTAAAGTATCGTTTTAAAAGTCATTGTTTAATAGTGTAATATTACTATTTTTGCAGACATTGCTAACAAATGTGGCTTAATTATGAAAATGAATATTTTACGTATTACATTCCTCTCTTTTTTCTTTACCTGTTTATTTGCAAATGCGCAAACAAATACCGTTTTATTTACAGTAGATGATGTGCCAGTTTATACTTCAGAGTTTAAGCGTGTATATAGCAAAAACTTAGATTTAGTCAAAGACGACTCCCAAAAGGATATTGATAATTACTTAGATTTATTTGTTAAGTATAAACTTAAAATTGCTGAAGCTAAGGCTTTAGGAATGGATCAAAAACCAGCTTATTTAAGAGAGTTTTCAAGCTATAAAAGCCAATTGGCTAAAAATTATTTAAATGATAGTAAGGTAACAGATCAGTTAATTGAAGAAGGTTACCAAAGACTTTTAACAGAAGTGGATGCCAATCATATTTTGGTTAAAATAGATGAAAACGCAAGCCCAAAAGATACATTGTTAGCCTATCAAGAAATTAAAAAACTAAGAGATCGAGCTTTAAATGAAGGCTTTGAAGCAGTAAAAAAAGACATACATAATGGTCAAACTTTATTTGCAGAAGAGTTGGGCTTTTTTACCGCATTTAAAATGGTATATCCATTTGAAAATGCTGCATATAATACAGCGGTTGGAGAATGGTCACAACCCTTTAGAACGCAGTTTGGTTACCATGTAGTTTTTGTAAATAACAAACGTAAAAACAGAGGTGATGTTACCGTTGCACACATTATGTTAACGGATGATAAAGCAGAGCAAACAGCCCAGAATAGTATAAACGAAATCTATAAAAGACTAAAGCAAGGAGAAGACTTTAGTGCTTTAGCTAAACAGTTTTCTGATGATAAAAGTTCAAGTAGTAATGGTGGGAAATTAAATGCCTTTTCAGCTGGTCAATTAAGTTCAAAAATATTTGAAGAACAAGCATTTGGCTTAACTAACGTTGATGATGTGTCTAAACCTTTTAAATCAGAGTTTGGTTACCATATTATTAAACTGATAGAAAAAAATGGAATACAACCTTTTGAGGCTTTAGAATTAGAATTAAAAAATAAAATTAAACGTGATTCTAGATCTAAAGTCATTAGTGATAAGCGTATTGAAAATTTGTTACAAACATATAATGTTGATTTGACAACAGTAGACTTAACGCCTATTATTAATATCCTATCGGATGATTATTTTGCAAGTAATTGGACTATTCCTGCAACATTTAAAGGTGAAAAAACACTATTAACTATAGGAACAAAGCAAATACCAGAAATTGAATTTGCTCAATTTTTATTTAAAAGTCAACGTAGACGACAAGCTAAAGTGTCATTAAAACAATTGGCAGAAGATAATTTTAAAGTTTTTGTTGAAAGTAATTTAAAAGCGTATCAAGAAGAAAGCCTAGAGTCTGAAAACCAAGAATATGCACAAGTCTTAAGCGAATATCGTGATGGATTGTTGTTGTTTGATTTGATGGAAAACCAAATTTGGAATGCTGCAAAACAAGATTCAGTAGGACTGTTAGACTATTACAATCAACACAAATCTAATTACTATTATGACACCAGAGTTGATGCGATTGTGGCCTCTTCTGCTAAAAAAAGTGTGATTAAACAAGTGTCAAAATTACTAGAGCAAAATATAGCTACAGATAATATTAAAAAACAAATTAACGCGGACAACCAAATAAATGTTAGTTTTATCATCGATACTTTAGATACAACACATCAAGCACTACCAAAAGGGTTGAGTTTAAAAACTGGAGTTTCTAAAGTCTTTAAGCATAATGATGCTTACAGTGTCGTTAAAGTAAATAGTATATTACCTAAAACTCAAAAAACATTTGAGCAGGCTAAAGGTAGCGTAGTATCAGATTTTCAGGAGCAAAAAGAAAAAGACTGGCTTTTAGAATTAACTAAAAAGTATAAGGTTACAATAAACAAGGACGCATTAAAACAAGTAAAAGAAGAACTTAAATAAATTGAAAAAACTAAGCTACATATTAATAATGTTAGGTGTTTTATGGTCTTGTGACTATTTTAAACCTGCACAACAAGAAAATGCTATTGCTAGAGTAGAAGAAGTTTTTTTATATTCAAGTGATTTAAAAAAGGCCTTGCCAGAAAATTTAAGCCAATCAGACAGTACTATTTTTGCTAATAACTTTATTAATAAATGGGCAACACAACAACTATTTGTGCAAAATGCGCAAGTTAATTTGTCTGATGCAAAATTGGAAAAATTTGATAGGTTAATACAACAATACAAAAATGATTTGTATAGTAAAGCCTATGTGGAAGCCTTGGTATCTAAAAACTTAGACACCACAGTATCTGTAACAGAAGCTGCTGCATATTATGATTTAAATAAAGACGCCTTTAAGTTAAATGAAGATTTAATTCAGTTTAGATATATTAATGTAGAAGCAAATCGCTTAGATTTAGAAAAAATTAAAACCAAATTTAAACGCTTTAATAAGTCAGATAAAAAAGAGTTAGATTCAATTTCAATACAATTTAAATCTTATTCATTAAAAGATTCGTTATGGATAAGGGTTGATCAGGCTATTAATAAAATACCTGTCGTGACATTAGATAACAAAAATGAATTGTTAAAAAAATCTAATTTTATACAACTCAAAGACTCATTAGGATTATATTTGATGCAAATAAATAATGTGTTGTTACGAAACGATACTGCTCCATTGGAGTACGTTAGACCAACCATTAACCAAATCGTTGTTAACAAACGAAAATTGGAATTAATAAAACAATTAGAAAAGGACATTACTAAAGATGCCATTAAAAACAAACAATTTGAAATTTACAATTAAAAGTAAAACGTTAAATGCCTTAGCGTTTATATTATTAGCAACGTTTGCTACTTCGGCTCAAGAAATAATTGACGAAACAGCACAAGAGCAAGTTAAAGATACTACTAATACAGGTGGAGCACTTAAAGTAGATGGTGTTGCTGCGGTAGTAGGTGATTACATTGTTTTAGATAGTGATATTGACAAAATGATTTTACAACTTAAAGCACAAGGTGCATCTATACAAGGTGTATCACGTTGTCAATTATTTGGTAAATTATTAGAAGATAAATTATATGCACATCACGCCATCCAAGATAGTATTGTTATTAGTGATGCCGAAATTCGTTCATACGTAGACCAACAAGTTCAGCAATTTTTACAACAAACTAATGGTAACATGGATGAGTTACTTAAGTTTTATAAAAAAGAAGATGAAGTTAGTTTTAGAGAAGAAATGTTTGAAATTAACAAAAGCAATAAGTTAGCTTCTGAGATGCAAAAGAAAATTATTGCAGATATAGAAGTTACTCCAGAAGAAGTACGTCAGTTTTTTAATAAAATACCAAAAGAAGAACGTCCAAGATTTGGAACAGAATTAAAAGTAGCACAAATTATTGTTGAGCCTAAAGTAAGCGATGAGGAAAAACAACGTGTTATAGATCGATTAAAAGAATTTAAGAGAGAAATAGAAGAAGACGGTAAAAGTTTTAGATCTAGAGCAGCTTTTTATTCTGCAGATCCAGGTTCTAAAAAAGCAGGAGGAAAATTACCTCCAATGAATAGATCTAAACCAAGAATGGTTAAAGAGTTTAGAGATGTTGCCTTTTCTTTACAAGAAGGAGAAATATCAGAACCTTTTGCTACAGATTACGGATACCATATTATCTATTTAGAAAAAATTAGAGGTCAAGAATATGATGTAAGTCACATTTTATTAGTTCCTGAAATATCTGACGAAGAAATTTTAGAAGCCAAAGAAAAAATTGAAAAAATTAAAGCAGACATAGCTAAAGGTGATTATACTTTTGCTGATGCAGCAAGAGAGTTTAGTGACGAAAAAGAAACTAAATACCAAGGTGGTCAATTAATTAATCCACAAACCCAGGATTATAATTTTGAACTAACTAGAATGGATCCAGAATTATATGGTCAATTACAAGGTCTAGAAAACAACACAATTAGTGAGGTGTTAACAGATACTGACAGACAAGGTAATATCAAGTTTAAGTTAGTAACAGTAACGGATAGAATTGATGAGCATGATGCTGATTATGCACGTGACTATTTAAAAATTAAAGAATTAGCTTTAAACGAAAAGCAATTTGATGCTATCGGTAAATGGCAAAACGAAAAAATATTAGATACTTACATTAAAATTAGCGAATCTCACAGAGATTGTGACTTTAGTAGTAACTGGTTAAAAAAATAAGTAAAACATATGTCAGACGTTGCAGCAGTAAAATCTCTGGTAACAAAATATAACGCATTAAGACAAGAAGTAGCAAAGGTTATTATAGGTCAAGATGATGTTGTTAATCAGATTTTAATTTCTATTTTTTCTGGTGGTCATGCCTTATTAATAGGTGTTCCAGGATTAGCTAAAACGTTAATGGTTAATACAATTTCACAAGCACTAGGTCTAGACTTTAAACGCATACAGTTTACACCAGATTTAATGCCTAGTGATATTTTAGGAAGCGAAATCCTAGATGAAAGCAGACAATTTAAATTCATAAAAGGACCAATATTTTCTAATATTATATTGGCAGATGAGATTAACCGTACACCTCCTAAAACACAAGCTGCTTTGTTAGAAGCAATGCAAGAGCGTGCAGTGACTGTTTCTGGACATCATTATAAATTAGATTTACCATACTTTGTTTTAGCAACACAAAACCCTATAGAGCAGGAAGGGACTTATCCACTTCCAGAAGCGCAATTAGACCGTTTTATGTTTGCTATAAATCTTGATTATCCTACTTTTCAAGAAGAAGTAGATGTGGTTAAAGCAACTACATCAGATCATAAACCTAAAGTTAATGCGTTATTTACTGCTCAAGAAATCACAGATTTCCAGCAACTAATTAGACGTATTCCTGTGGCAGATAATGTTATAGAGTATGCTGTAACTATGGTAGGAAAAACAAGACCACTTAGTGAAGCTGCTTCGGACCTAGTTAAACAGTATGTAGATTGGGGAGCAGGTCCTAGAGCTTCGCAAAACTTAATTTTAGCAGCTAAAACACATGCTGCTATTAACGGTAAATTTTCTCCAGATATAGAAAATGTTCAAGCTGTAGCAACAAGTATATTGCGTCACAGAATGATTAAAAACTATAAGGCTGAAGCCGAAGGTGTAACCATCGAACATATTATTAAAAGCCTTTTTTAATATGAGTTTGAAGCAATTTAAAGTTCCGTTGGTGCTTTTAGTTATTGGTATAATATTAACCATAGTAGGAGCCATGTTTAAAATACAACATAAACCTTATGGTAGTATATTATTAACAGCAGGTACTTTTATAGAATTTTGCGCTATATTTTTAGGTATTATTAAATTAATTAAAGTAGCTAGACAATAGTTATTTACCCTTTACTTATTGGAAACTATAACAACATATAAACAAAGAATATTTGGTTTAGATGTCGTTAGAGCATTGGCTATTATTTTAATTATATGCTCTCATGCCACGTTGCTATTATTTCCGGATTCTCAATCCACTATTATAAAAACTATACAGTTTTTTGGAACTATTGGTGTTGATTTATTTTTTGTTTTAAGTGGTTTTTTAATTGGTACCATCTTAATAAAGCATATAGCACATAATAAAACTTCTATTAAAGATTTTATTAATTTTTGGTTACGACGTTGGTTAAGGACTTTGCCAAATTATTATCTGGTTTTAATTATAAATATTGGGTTGTTATTTCTGTTTAATTTGGACGCTCCAAATCAATTATATAAGTATTTCTTTTTTCTTCAAAATTTATCTCAAAAACAACCTGATTTTTTTACAGAATCTTGGAGTTTGACAATCGAGGAATTTGCTTATATAATAGGACCAGTTTGTCTTATTCTATTAGGAGCAATTTTTAAAAAGGTGACAAAATGGATGTTTTTATTAACAACGTTAATCATTATAGCAAGTGCTATTTATCACAGGTTTTTGTTTGATAACATGGCATCAATAACTATTCAAGATTTTTCATGGAGTAAGTCGCTACGTAAAGTCGTGGTCTATAGGATAGATAGCATTTATTATGGCTTTATTGGTGCTTTTTTTGCTTTTTATTACAGTAGTACTTGGGTGCGTTACAAGTATATAAGTTTTATAATTGGTGTCTTATTATTTATCGGGACTCATCTATTAATACTATTTAATCAATTAAATCCAGATAGTTTTAGTACATTTTTTAATGTTTATTATTTATCGCTCTTATCCATAAGTATACTGCTTACATTTCCTATGTTTTCCAATTGGAAATCAAGTCAATTTTTATCAAAAACTATAACTAATATTAGTTTGTGGTCGTATTCAATATATTTAATTAATTACTCCATTGTGTTGTTAAGTATCCAACATTTTACAAAAAACTTAGAACTAACTTATGTAGGTAAGTTTGGTCTTTTATTTTTATATTTAGTTATTACTTTTGTGCTTTCCTACCTACTATTTACCTTTTTTGAATATCCAATTCTAAAATTTAGAGATTCTAAAAGGTACAAGCGATGGTTTGAAAATTAGATTTCTTGTTAATTTATTATTTTATAGTATCTTATTTTATCACTTTACTACATTTAAGTAGTTATTGTTCTTTTTTATTGAATTTAATTCAATGAATATTCAATTTCCTTATATATTTTTAAAATGCTTCAATTTTTCGTAAATTCGCAAGACTTTAAAACAAATTAACAACCCTTAAAATTCATACTATATGGCATTTGATATTGACATGATAAAAAAGGTATACAGCCAAATGACAGAACGTGTTGACGCAGCACGTAAAGTTGTAGGTAAACCTTTAACACTTTCTGAAAAGATTTTGTATTCTCACCTTTGGGACGGAACACCTAATAAAGCCTTCACAAGAGGTAAAGACTATGTGGATTTTGCTCCAGATAGAATAGCATGTCAAGATGCTACTGCACAAATGGCTTTATTGCAATTTATGCAAGCTGGTAAAGATAAAGTGGCAGTACCAACAACGGTTCACTGTGATCACTTAATCCAAGCTAAAGAAGGTGCTGCAACCGATTTAAAACACGCAAATAGCGTAAGTAGTGAGGTTTTTAACTTTTTAGAATCTGTATCTAATAAATACGGAATTGGTTTCTGGAAGCCAGGAGCTGGTATTATCCACCAAGTAGTTTTAGAAAATTATGCATTTCCAGGAGGAATGATGATTGGTACCGATTCTCATACAGTAAATGCTGGTGGTTTAGGTATGGTGGCTATTGGTGTTGGTGGTGCTGATGCAGTAGATGTTATGGCTGGAATGGCTTGGGAACTTAAATTCCCTAAATTAATAGGTGTAAGATTAACAGGTAAGTTATCTGGATGGACTGCACCAAAAGATGTTATTTTAAAAGTTGCTGGAATTGTTTCTGCTAAAGGTGGAACTGGAGCAATTGTTGAATATTTTGGTGAAGGTGCCAAAGCTATGTCTTGTACTGGTAAAGGTACAATTTGTAACATGGGAGCAGAGATTGGAGCAACAACTTCAACTTTTGGATACGATGAGTCTATGGAGCGTTATTTACGTGCTACAGATAGAGCAGATGTTGCAGATGCAGCAAATAAAGTTAAAGAGTATTTAACTGCAGATACTGAGGTTTATGCAAATCCAGAGCAGTATTTTGATCAAGTAATAGATATTAATTTATCAGAATTAGGACCATTATTAAATGGACCGTTTACTCCAGATTTATCAACTCCAGTTGGTAAAACAATGGGAGAAAAAGCAACTGAAAATGAGTGGCCAATTCAAGTAGAATGGGGACTTATTGGTTCTTGTACTAACTCGTCTTATGAAGATTTATCGCGTGCATCATCTATTGCACAACAAGCGTTAGATAAAGGCATAAAAATGAAAGCAGAATTAGGTATTAATCCAGGTTCTGAGCAAGTTCGTTTTACAGCAGATAGAGATGGTATTTTAGGAATCTTTGAAAAATTAGATGCTAAAATATTTACTAATGCTTGTGGTCCATGTATTGGACAATGGGCAAGATATAGCGATCCTAAAAATGCACCAAAAAATAGTATAGTACATTCGTTTAACCGAAACTTTGCTAAGCGTGCAGATGGTAATCCAAATACACATGCTTTTGTAGCCTCTCCAGAGATTACAGCTGCTATTGCAATTGCAGGTCGTTTAGACTTTAACCCTTTAACCGATTCGTTATTAAACGAAAATGGAGAGGAAGTTATGTTTGATGAGCCAACAGGATGGGAATTACCTCCAAAAGGTTTTGAAGTTAAGGATAACGGTTATTTAGCTCCTGATGAAGATGGAAGTGGAGTTGTGGTTAAAGTCGCTTCAGATTCTGAAAGATTACAATTATTAACACCTTTTACGCCTTTAGGGAATGATATTTCTGGTGCTAAATTATTAATTAAAGCATTTGGAAAATGTACAACAGACCATATTAGTATGGCTGGACCTTGGTTACGTTTTAGAGGACATTTAGATAATATTTCTAACAACTGTTTAATTGGTGCTGTTAATGCATTTGGAATGAAAACTAACTTTGTTAAAAACCAATTAACAGGAGAGTTTGGTGGAGTACCAGATACAGCTAGAGAGTATAAAGCAGCAGGAATTAAAACTGTAGTAGTAGGAGACCATAACTATGGTGAAGGTTCTTCTCGTGAGCATGCTGCTATGGAGCCAAGACACTTAGGTGTTGCAGCAGTCATAGTTAAATCTTTTGCTCGTATCCACGAAACAAACCTTAAAAAACAAGGTATGTTAGGATTAACTTTTGCAAATGAAGCTGATTATGATTTAATCCAAGAAGATGATACATTTAACTTTATAGATTTAAATGAATTTGCGCCAAATAGACCATTAACTTTAGAGTTAGTGCATGCAGATGGTAGCAAGGATACAATTGTATTAAACCATACTTATAATGAAGCTCAAATAGCTTGGTATAACGAAGGAAGTGCGCTAAACTTAATTAAAAAAGAGAATAACGCATAATTTTTAATTTTTTATAAATTTAAAACTCCTGATTTTTATCAGGAGTTTTTTTATGATCATAATTTAAAACGATTACAATTTATACGTCTGAATGATAATGACTTAAAGGTTTAATTTTGATTTTATAATATCGTCACTAAAAACTATTTTTATTGAGTATTTTCTATCAAATTGTAGTTTAATTTTGAATAATTGATGGTTAAAATGGAATTTATTTGATTAAAAAGTAAGGTATTGATTTGTTAATCGACTCTTTAAAGAAAAATTAATTAATTAAAACCAAGATTATGATTAGAAAAATGTATTTAGCTGTTTTAGCTTTAGGAGTATTAAGCGTATCATGCAGTAGTGATGACGACGCAACTGCACAACAACCAGAAACGTCTACGTTAACATTAAACCTATCTGATTTAGAAGCGTTGGGTAACGATTTTGTGTATGAAGGTTGGATTATTGTTGATGGATCTCCAGTATCCACAGGAACATTTAGTGATGTTTCGTTTCCAAAAACTTTTCAAGTATCAAGTTCTCAATTAGCTTCTGCTTCAGCATTTGTGTTGTCCATCGAGCCAGCTTTAGATTTAGATCCAGCTCCAGCAGCAACAAAAATTTTAGCAGGAGATTTTTCTGGTAGTTCTGCAAATGTAAACTCAAATTTAGTTGCAGATTTCTCTGCAGCAGCAGGAACATTTATTTTAGCAACACCAACAGACGCTGATGACACTAATGAAGAAAGTGGAGTATGGTTTTTAGATAATGCAACAGGAACAGCTGTTGCAGGATTAGATTTACCAGTACTATCAGATGGTTGGGTATATGAAGGTTGGGCTGTAATTGATGGTACACCAATAAGTACTGGTACATTTACAGATCCAGCTATGGCAGATGCAAATGCATCAACATCACCTTTTAAAGGAGATTTAGGAGATGGTCCAAGTTATCCAGGTGAAGATTATTTACAAAATGCGCCTACAGGATTTGCGTTTCCAACTGATTTAAGAGGCAAAACTATTGTAATTTCAGTAGAGCCTAGTCCAGATAATAGTCCAGCACCTTTTACGCTAAAACCATTATTACAAACGGTAGCAACAGATGCTACTGTGCATACCTCTATAGCAATGGGAACAGGACCTGTACAAGCATTATCAGGAACAGTTAACAGATAAAAACAAATAGTTTTGTTACTTTTGAAGCACCTAAATTATTAGGTGCTTTTTTTATTTTATAGTCATGAAAAAACCTTTGTTTTCGCTTAAAAATATAGTGTACTTAGCTATAGTTTTAATATTAGTAATTCCGTCAAGTAGACAGTTTGTACAAATACAAATCCATAAAGGGTTAGCTTTGTTTGCTCCAAACGTAGAGAATGAAACAGATAGAGTACAAATTAATAACTACAACTGGAATTTAATAGATTTAGATAATAAGGTATACAATTTCCGTCAAGCGGAAAATAAAATCGTTTTGATCAGCTTTTGGGCTACATGGTGTCCACCTTGTATTGCAGAGCTACCTAGTATGCAACAATTATATGAAACCTATAAGGATAAAATAGAATTTGTTTTTGTTTCTAATGAAAAACCTGAAACCATTAAAGCCTTCATGAAAAAAAACAATTATTCTTTTAAGGTTTATAGTCCGTTAGATGCACCTAACGTAGAATTATTTAAAGTAAATAGCATTCCAAGAACGTTTTTAATTAATCAAAAGGGAGACGTTGTAATCGATAAAAATGGTGCAGCAAATTGGAATAGTGATTCGGTTAAATCAATTATCAATAAATTGCTAAAAGACTAAAGTGTTTTGAAAAAAGCTTTTATAAAACTCCAAGAAAATAACGAGGTCATGATTTGTAATTCTTCTTTAAACGACGAGTCTTCATCTAAAAATCTAAACATAGTTTGAATTGAATTTTTAGAGTAAAATTTTTCAAAAATCCATTCACCTTTATGGTTTTCGTCCTTTAAAACTTTTAAAAATATTTTGTCATAAAACTTATATTTTGCTTTAAATAAGTCTGTTGATGGTGTATTGTTTGCTTTAATATTAGCAATTATTGTTGCAACTTTTTTTTCTGTAAACTTAAAAGAATAGCCTGTACTACCTTTTACCCAACCACCTGCTGTTCCAATTTTAGTAATGTTTTTGGTGTTAGATTGCTCAAAAGGGAAATTGGTCATTGGTATTTGACCCATTTCGGTTTCAATAATTTGGTAATCTTCAATTTTCAAAAAGTCTTTTATGTATTTTTTAATATAACTATCATAAACATGTTCTTGTACTGTATGTTCAGTAAAGTAAGTAAACTCTACTAAAGCTTCACGTTTAGTAAAAGGTAATACATAGTTAAAAGTGGTTTGATCTCCATCCTTTAATCTATAATCCATCATGGTAATAGTGTCAGGATCAAAAGCGTCTTCGTTAGTTTTTATTACCCAACCTTTAAAATGTTGTGTTATGGTCGTGTATTGATCTAATCTTGAAATAGCATCATTAGCTATACGACTATCAAATACATGATTGGCAGTATACGAATTTTTATTAGTGTTAACCGTAATAGTATTGTCATCCGTTACAGAGTTTACGGTTTCGGTTATAAATGTTATATTTTTATTCTGTTTAAGAATTGCTAAAGCATGCGAATAAAAATCAATAGCACGAATGGTTTTGTATCTGTAAGGATTAAGCTTTAAATCTATAGTTTTGTTTGATGCAAAAATAGTTGCTTTTGACCATTTTTGGTGAATAACATCTTCCCATAAACCTGTATTTTGCTCCCAAAAACTCCAAGTTTTATCATTACTTGTTTTAGTGGAAGGGTCTATTAAAGCGATACGCTTATTTGTAAAATGGCTGTCATTGTTAAATGCTAAAGCAAGTTGTAAGCCTGCTAAACCATTACCAATAATAATATAGTCATAATGGTTTTTAGACATTATTTAAAAAGTATATAATAATTTATCTTTTGAAATACTTAAACGGTACAAATAACATCCCGAAACATTCACCATCACCTTTACCTAGATGTTTATGATGAATTTTGTGTGCGCGTCTTACACCTTTTGCGTACCAATTATTAGCGTTTCTAAATATTTTAAAACGTTGGTGTATAAAAATGTCATGAACTAAAAAATAGGCTGCACCATATGCCATGATACCTAATCCAATTGGTAGACAATACCAAACGTTTTCGTAATTCCACAGATAAAAACAGGTCATACTTACAATAGCATAAAATATAAAAAATGCATCATTACGCTCAAACCAACTGTCATGATCTTTGTGGTGATGGTCTTTGTGTAGACTCCATAAAAAACCATGCATGATATATTTATGGGTAAACCACGCCATAAACTCCATTGCAGTGAAGGTTCCTATAAAAACTAATATCCAATATATTGCTTGCATTATTATAATAAGTTTAATTGATATTTAACATAGCTTCGTGTTAAGAGTTCTGCTTTTTTATAATTAGGGACTCTAATACGTGTGTTTTTGATTTCTAAAGCTGGTGTTTTTTTTAATTTTTTTAATAATTGATTGTAATAACGGTAAGCCATAAATACACCAAATTTAGCTTCAATAGGTAATTGTTTAATACCTTTTAAGCCTTCATTAAAATCGTTTTCTATATCATTGATGATGTATAGCTTATCGGCTTCAGTTAAATTGGTTAAGTCCGTATTTGGAAAATAGGTTCTATCCAATAATTCGTGATCAGCTTTTAAATCTCTTAAAAAATTTACCTTTTGAAAAGCAGAACCCAAGGACATTGCTGTGCTTTTTAAAGTTTCATACTTTTCGTTATCTCCTTTTACAAATACTTTTAAGCACATTAACCCAACAACATCTGCCGATCCATAAATATAATCCTTATACTCTTGATCAGTAGTATATTTAGTTTTGGACAGGTCTAGTCTCATACTTTTCATAAAAGAGTCAACCATATGCTTATCAATATTGCATTTATGGTAGGTATGTTGAAAAGCGTTAAGTATAGGATTTAAGCTTATCTTATCTCTAAGTGCAAATTCTAAATCGTCTTCAAAGCGTTTAAAAAGCTCTTTTTTGTTGTACTCATGAAAAGTGTCTACAATTTCATCAGCAAATCTTACAAAGCCATAAATATTATAAATATCTTGTCTTATAGTATTGGCAAGCATTTTTGTAGCTAAAGAAAAAGAGGTGCTGTAAGATTGCGTAACAATCTTGCTACAGTCGTATGATACAGAATCGAATAATGTTTTCATTTTAAACGTTATGATGTTTATTAATTAATTCTGCTACTAGTTTACCCGAAATAAGAGCAGGAGGGACACCTGGTCCAGGAACTGTTAATTGTCCTGTAAAGTAGAGATTTTTCAGTTTATTACTTTTTAAATTAGGCCTTAAAAAGGCAGTTTGTAGTAATGTATTTGCCATTCCGTAGGCATTACCTTTATATGAATTGTATTCTTTTATAAAGTCTTTAACACAAAAGGACTCTTTAAAGATAATATTATTTTTAACATCTTGTTTTGTTAATTTCTCAAAACGTTCTAAAATAATATTTAGATATTTTTCTCTTATCTCAGTAGTATCTTCAATTCCTGGAGCTATAGGTATTAAAAAGAAGCCAGTTTCTGATCCTTCTGGTGCCATACTGTGATCCGTTATGGATGGAAAATTAGCATAAAACAAAGGGTCTTTTGGCCAACTTGGATTGTCGTAAATTTCTTCAGCGTGTGTCTCAAAATTTGTATCGAAAAACAAATTGTGATGCTGTACATTGTTTAATTTTTTGTCAAAACCGATGTAAAAAAGTAAAGATGAAGGCGCAAATGTCTTTTTGCTCCAATATTTTTCTGAGTATTGTCTGTGTTGTATGTCTAATAATGTTTCGGAATGATGATAATCTGCACCACTTAAAACTACATCAAATTGAAGTGTTTGGTTGCCAACAATTATTGCTGTTGCTTTTTTGTCTAACACATTAATTTTAGCTACAGGACTATCGGTTTTTATAGTAACGCCTAAGCTTTTAGCCAATGATGACATGGCTTTGATAATCTCATACATTCCGCCTTTGGGATGCCATGTACCTAAACCAAAATCGGCATAATTCATAAAATTATAAAACGATGGTGTTTTGTTTGGTTTGGCACCAAGAAATAAAACCGGAAACTCTAAAGTTGAAATTAATTTAGGATTTTTAAAGTTTTTTCTAACATCTCTGCTAATGGTTTTAAAAAATTGGTCAACACGCATTATAGTTTCTGGTGTGACTAATTCTAAAGGTGATATTCCAGGCTTTAATACCACTTTATTAATAGCGATATCATAATTAGTGGCAGCTTTATTAATAAACTTTTTTAACGGAACGGAACTACCTTTTTCTATACGTTCAAACTCAATACATATTTTTTCTAGGGTATCACCAATGGTAATTTCGTCATCTTTAAAAAATATTTTATAAGCAGGCGAAAGTTTATCTAATTGATAAAAGTCAGATGTTTTTTTATTGAAGTCTGCAAAAAACTTATCAAAAATATCTGGCATCCAATACCAACTTGGACCTATGTCAAAGGTAAAGCCTTCTTTTTTTAACTGTCTACAACGACCACCAACAGTGCTATTTTTTTCAAAAATAGTTACGTTATGTCCAGATTGCGCTAAGTAACAAGAGGCTGAAAGTGCTGAAAATCCAGAACCAATAATTGCGATATTTTTACCCATTTATGCTAAAACGTGTTGTAAAGATTCAAGAACCTCTTTAGTGGATTGATACGATGCTATTTTAGGGTTGAAAGTATTGTCTATAAAAGCAGTCATTCTTCCTGAAATTATTAATTTGTTGTTTGTGTTTTTCAATATTTTGGAATTAAAATCAGCTAAATATTGGTTAATGTCGTCTTTTTCAGGCTTAACCGTAAAACACGAAATAAAAGTTACGCTATCGTATTGTGATTTTAAAAATTCTAGACTGTCTAAAGGGACACTTTGTCCTAGATATATTGAGTGAAATCCTCTGTTAATTAATTCGTAATTGGTAAACAGTAAACCTAATTCATGTACTTCATTATCTGGTAAAAACAACACATACACTTCACTATTATCTACTAGGTTCTTTTTGTTTAAAGAGGTTTCTATGTTATAAACAATCTTTTGTTTAATAAGTTCTACTATAAAATGCTCATGCGCAGGCGTGATGGTGTCTGTTTGCCACAACATACCAATTTCATCTAATAATGGCACAAATACTTTATAGAAAATATCACTAAAGCTTAACTCTGTTTTTAAATCTTCGTAAGTTGTAAAAAATAACGATTGATCAAAATTGAACATAGCCAATTTTAAAGCATTAATGTAATGGTTATTACCCTCTTTTTTTTCGGCAATTTGTCTTACAATAGTTGGTATATCTTTGCTATCCAAATTAGCTATTTTAGATATTTTATAACCGTTATTGTTTAGGTAGCTAATGTTTAATATTTTTTGAAGACTAGATAAGCTGTAATATCTAATATTAGTTTCTGTTCTGTTAGGTTCAAATAGATTGTAGCGCTTTTCCCATATTCTGATGGTGTGCGCTTTGATTCCTGAGAGGTTCTCAAGATCTTTAATACTAAATTTAGTTTTTATATTGTTCATTGTTTAGCTAAATTAATTAAACAAAATGAATTTGAGCTATAAAAACGTGAACATTTTGAAATAATTAACAAACTGCATCTTTTAATGCGGTTTTAGATTAAAAGTTTTTAAGAAATAAAATGTATATCGGTTCCTAATGTTAGGTGTGAAGCAAAAAAAAAAGCTAAGCAAGATGCTTAGCTTTTTGTGACCAGACTGGGGCTCGAACCCAGGACCATCTCCTTAAAAGGGAGATGCTCTACCAACTGAGCTATCTGGTCAGTAAAACAATTTTTATATTTTGTAATAGTCACAAAATTAATTCAAACAATAGCTTGAAAATAAGTGACCAGACTGGGGCTCGAACCCAGGACCATCTCCTTAAAAGGGAGATGCTCTACCAACTGAGCTATCTGGTCATTTGTTTTACGAGGGTGCAAATATAATAGCTTTTATTAATAATACAAGGCTATTTTTGTTTTTTTTTTTTTGTTTTTTTGTTTCTCAAATATGTATGGTTTTAATAATCAATTTATAAGCTTAAAAATGAATTTAATTTTTATTGGATATATGGCTTCCGGAAAGTCAACAATTGGTCAGAAAATGGCAGAAAAAATGGGATTTAAATTTATTGATTTAGATAATTATATTGAGGAGTTTGAAAAAATGAGTGTTTCTGATATATTTAAAACTAACGGAGAAATCCATTTTAGAAAACTTGAGCAGACCTATTTAAAACAAATAACCTCCAATACAGATCAAACAATAATTGCGCTAGGAGGAGGTACACCTTGTTTTTACAATACTATGGAATGGTTAAATAAACTAGATAATTTTAAGACCGTATATTTAAGAACTAATTTAGATATTTTGACAGACCGATTATTTTTAAATAAAACAAGACCATTAATTAGTCATCTAGAGACTAAAGTTGCTTTAAAAGACTTTATTGCTAAACATTTATTTGAGCGCTCTTATTTTTATAATCAGGCAAGTGTAGTTGTTGAAGCTACTAATAATGAAGAAGAGACAATAAATAATATTTTAAAAAAGTTAATTTAAATAAGCTTTCCATTCTTTACCTTCTAGATCCACCTGAACATGCTCATTTAACGAGGTTGACAACGATATACCCTTATAATCTGCTTTAACCGGAAATTTTTTATGATTTCGGTTTACTAAAACAGCAGTTTTAAATTGTTTTAAAGGGACTTCTAAAAAATGTTTTACACAGTAAATTAAGGTAGTACCTGAATTTAACACGTCATCAATTAAAACAACCGATTTGTTTTGATATTGTTCCGGTTTTAGAGAGGTCTTTATTAGGTCTCTAGGGTTTTTCTTGTCTATGGATATTTTACAAAGCGTTGGTTGGATTGGAGATATTTTTGCTAAAATGGTTTTCAGTTTTTTTGCTAAAATATAACCATTCGCATCTATACCAGCTAAGACAACTTCTTCCTCGTTTATATTTGCCTCATATATTTGAAAAGCAATTCGTCTTAACTTATTATTAATGGCACTATTATCTAATATTACATCTTTTAAAACACTCATAATACTATTGCTCGTTTTCTGCGTTTAAATTGTCTAAATCTCTTCTGTCTTTTTTTGTTGGTCTTCCAACACCTTTTTTTCTGTAATAATCCTTGGCTAATTTAAGCATTTCTTGTGCTTCAAAAGCGGACTTAGGAGTGTTATCTACACGATAAATATCGACAAGTTTAGCACCAACCCTGTTTGGAGGAATATCTAAAACGGTCAATTTATAATTAACTTGGTCTTTTCTAAGTTCAATTATATCTGTTGGATAAACTTCTCTACTAGCTTTAGCTACACTACCATTTACCTTAATATGGCCTTTTTTACATGCAGTCGTTGCTATGTTTCTTGTTTTAAAATGTCTAACACACCATAAATACTTATCTACTCGCATACAAATTATCTAAAATTGACGTTAAGGTTATTGTGCAAAATTATATTAAAATGTATCTTGCACATCAAAAATAAGAATAATGAATTTAAGAAAAATCACTTTTGCGTTATTAGTTGTGTTAGTTACTGCATTTTCATGTGGTACAGATGATGGAGATACATTTACTTTTGTGCCTAGAGATAGCCAAGAGGTTTATGATGAGAACATTGTTGAGATAGAGGCGTTTTTAGCAACACATACATATAATTATGACGAATTTGATTTTGCTAATCCATACTCATTAGCTAACGATACGTTTAAAATTGTTTTTGATACAATTAGTGAAGCAAATAACAACTTAGATGCGATAGCATTACTAGATAGACCAGAGTTACTATTTAAAACGGTTACTCAAGGTGATGTAGATTATAAACTATATTATTTAAGTGTTAGAGAAGGTTTAGGACAAGCAACACACCCTTTGGATGCAGTAAATGTAACATATACTGGTACTTTATTGGATGGGACAGAGTTTGATGGAGCAGATGTTGATGGTCTTAATTTTAATTTATCATCTGTAGGTTCTTCTTTTGGAGTAGTTGATGGTTTTAGAGAAGCTTTAGTTGAATTTAGAATGCGTGATGGCTATACTGAAAATGGTGATGGAACTACAACAAACCATAACTATGGTATTGGAGCAGCTTTTATTCCTTCTGGTTTAGGTTATTTTTCAACAGGAACGACATCTATACCAAGTTATTCTCCTATTAATTTTACATTTGGGTTACTAACTAGAATTGATACCGATTATGATTTAGATTCAATCCCTTCACATTTAGAAGATTTAGATGGTGATGGTGATGGTTTAAATGAAGATACTGATGGTGATGGCGTAGCTAACTTTATTGATAATGACGATGATAATGATGGTGTATTAACTATTGATGAAGATATCGATCAAGATGGAGACCCAACTAATGATGATACTGATGGAGACGGAATACCAAACTATTTAGATTTTGATACTAATTTATCAAACTAAAAATTAAATATTACAAAAAAAAAAGAGCCACTTTATAAAGTGGCTCTTTTTTTTATGATTGTTTGAAATTTATAACATTACAGATATACTAAGTATTAGTTGTTCTGGTCGCGTATCTAATCTATTTGGATTTAATACAGATACATTATTATTAATAATAGTCGCTTCGTTATTATTAAAGCCTCTCTCGTATCTTAAATCTATACCAATCTTATCTAAGCTTAATCCGATTCCAAAATTTAATCCTACAGAAAAGTCATCTTCTATAGTGTCAATTGTAGCATTTTCAAATTCGCTATCCATTATATATTGTAAAGATGGACCTGCAAAAACATGTATAGGACCTAAAACTTTTAAGCCAATTAACAATGGAGCGTCTAATTTTTGTAATTCAAATTCGCCAGCAGTATAATCGCTTTTTGTAGTAGTATAAACCAATTCTGGTCTAAAGTATATTTTGGCGCCTATTTTTCCAAAAACACCAACGTGGTAGCCAACGCTTCTGTCTGGATTTTGGTAACTGTTAGAAATAGACTCAAAGTAATCTCCATTACCATTGTAATTTACACCACCTTTAAAACCAAATCCATTACCATTTTGAGCATAACCTAAAGCTGAAAATATAAGTATTCCAATAAATGCTAAAATTACTTTTTTACTTACGTTTGAATTATAACCTAAGCCATTCTGAAATTTTTGTAAAATGTTCATAATTGTCGTTTTTTGATTAACACTAGTTATAACGATAATTATGCCAAATTATTTGAATGGTTAATAGACAGGGTTTTACAAAATAAAAAAGCGTTTAAAACCTTATGTTTTAAACGCTTTACTATATAATGAGATAATATTTTTACTTTCTTGTAATCACTTTTTCTGCAGCTTTAACAATAGCATCAGCATTTAAACCATACTTTTCCATTAATTGCGCTGGTGTACCTGACTCACCAAAAGTATCGTTTGTAGCAATAAACTCTTGTGGTGTAGGTTGATGTTGTGATAAAACACGTGCAACACTTTCTCCTAATCCTCCTAAGTGGTTATGCTCTTCAGCAGTAACAACACATTTAGTCTTTTTAACAGACTCTATAATAGCGTTAGCATCTAATGGCTTTATAGTATGTATGTTTATTACTTCAGCAGAAATACCCTTATCATTTAAAGTTTTTGCAGCTTCTAAAGCTTCCCAAACTAAATGTCCAGTAGCAACAATGGTTACATCAGTACCTGTTTGTAATTGTACAGCTTTACCAATTTCAAAAGTTTGATCTTCTGGAGTAAAGTTAGCTACTTTTGGACGTCCAAAACGTAGGTAAACTGGTCCTTCATGACTTGCAATTGCTATAGTAGCAGCTTTGGTTTGATTGTAATCACAAGTGTTTATTACAGTCATACCTGGTAACATTTTCATTAATCCAATATCTTCAAGTATTTGGTGTGTTGCACCATCTTCTCCTAAAGTTAAACCTGCGTGAGATGCACATATTTTAACGTTTTTGTCAGAATATGCAATACTTTGTCTAATTTGATCATAAACACGACCTGTAGAAAAGTTAGCAAATGTACCTGTAAAAGGAATTTTTCCTCCAATAGTTAAACCTGCAGCAATACCCATCATATTAGCTTCTGCAATTCCAATCTGAAAAAAACGTTCTGGGTTTTCTTCAATAAACTGATCCATTTTTAAAGACCCAATTAAATCTGCGCAAAGTGCTACAACATTAGGATTTGTTCTTCCTAACTCTGTTAATCCGTCTCCAAAACCTGATCTTGTATCTTTACTTCCTGTATTTGTATATGTTTTCATGTTGTCTTAATTCAAATTGATTAATAGTCGCCTAAAGTTTCAGGGTTTTGCTTTAATCCAATAGCTAATTGCTCGTCATTAGGTGCTTTACCATGCCAAGCATGTGTATGCATCATAAAATCTACACCATTACCCATTATTGTTTTTAGTAATACACAAACAGGTTTTCCTTTACCTGTTAAACTTTTTGCTTCTGCCATTCCTTTTAAAATAGCATCAATATTATTACCAGCTTCAATGTCTATAACTGTCCATCCAAAAGCTTCAAATTTAGCTCTAAAACTTCCCATTGGTAATACGGTATCTGTTGATCCATCAATTTGCTGTCCATTTAGATCAATAGTTGCAATAATGTTATCTACTTTTTTAGCAGATGCATACATAATTGCTTCCCAGTTTTGACCTTCTTGCATTTCGCCATCTCCATGTAAGCTATATACTAAATGTTTGTCTCCATTTAATTTTTTTGCTTGGGCAGCACCTAAAGCAACACTTAGACCTTGACCTAAAGATCCTGATGCAATCCTAACACCTGGTAGTTTTTCATGTGTTGTTGGGTGACCTTGTAGTCTTGTGTTAATTAATCTAAAGGTGTTTAATTCTTCTACAGGAAAATAACCCGTTCTAGAAAGTACACTATAAAATACAGGTGAAATATGTCCATTTGATAAAAAGAAAAGATCTTCTCCAATGCCATCCATATCAAAACCTTCTTTTCTATCCATGATGTTATCATAAAGTGCTACTAAAAATTCTGCGCAACCTAATGATCCTCCTGGATGTCCAGAATTTACTTTGTGTACCATACGTAAAATGTCTCTACGTACCTGTGTGGTTAAATCTTCTAATTGTTGTGTGCTTGCCATGTTTTATGGGTTAAATATTTTGTTCCAAAATTAGGATTTTAATAGCCCACAACCAAGATTATTAAGGACACTTATTAACCAAATGGCTAGATTTCTTAACAATTCATTCATTTTAAAAAAAGTATTAACAAAATTTTCAATTTTAGGAAGTATTTAATACCCTTTGCATTTTTCTTACATATATTTGCTAGCTGAAGATTAAAGAGATATAATGACTTTCGATTTAAAAGCAAAAGACACACAAAGTAACGCTAGAGCAGGAGTAATAACTACAGATCATGGTGTAATTGAAACACCAATTTTTATGCCTGTTGGTACTGCTGGAACTGTAAAAGGTGTGCATCAAAGAGAATTAAAAAACGATATTAATCCAGATATTATCTTAGGTAATACCTATCACTTATATTTAAAACCTCAAATAGATGTTTTAGAAAAAGCTGGTGGATTACATAAATTTATGAACTGGGATCGCAATATACTTACGGATTCTGGAGGTTATCAAGTCTACTCTTTATCAGGAAATAACAAGATTAAAGAAGAAGGTGTTAAGTTTAAGTCTCATATTGATGGTAGCTACCACACTTTTACGCCAGAAAACGTAATGGAAATCCAACGTAGTATTGGAGCAGATATTATTATGGCATTTGACGAGTGTACACCTTATCCTTGTGAATATAACTATGCTAGACGATCCATGCACATGACGCATCGTTGGTTAGAGCGTTGCTTAACACATCTTGATAAAACACCTTTAAAGTACGACTACTCACAATCCTTTTTTCCGATTGTTCAAGGTAGTACGTATAAAGATTTACGTAAGCAATCAGCCGAGTATATTGCAGGTGTTGGAGCACAAGGTAACGCAATTGGTGGTTTGTCAGTAGGTGAGCCAGCAGAAGAAATGTATGCTATGACAGAGGTTGTAACAGATATACTACCATGGGATAAACCACGTTATCTAATGGGTGTTGGTACACCAATTAATATACTAGAAAATATTGCATTAGGTGTAGATATGTTTGACTGTGTAATGCCAACACGAAATGCAAGAAACGGAATGTTATTTACTGCCTACGGATCGATAAATATTAAAAACCTTAAATGGCGCGACGATTTTTCGCCAATTGACGAGATGGGTATTACTTACGTAGACACGGAGTATAGCAAGGCATACTTACGTCACTTATTTAATACAAATGAATTATTAGGTAAGCAAATCGCAACCATACATAACTTAGGTTTTTATTTATGGTTGACTAGAGAAGCAAGAAAGCATATCTTAGCAGGAGACTTTAGAGCTTGGAAAGATAAAATGGTAAAACAAATGAATAATCGTCTATAAGTGAAAATATTAGACTGGTACATATTAAAACGTTATCTAATGACTTTTGCGGTCATGCTACTGTTGTTTATACCAATTGGTATTACAGTGCATTTAGCAGAAAAAATTGGTAAAATCCTAGAAAACAATGTGCCTTTCGGCGAAGTCATGCAGTACTTGTTAGACTTTACAATATACTTTGCACATTTACTTTTTCCGTTATTTTTATTCTTATCAGTAATTTGGTTTACATCAAAATTAGCAAATAATACAGAGGTTGTAGCGTTTTTAAGCTCAGGTGTATCGTTTACACGATTTTTAAGACCTTACTTAATTGGAGGCGTAATTGTTGCTTTATTATCCATTGTTTTAGGATTATATCTAGCACCTAACGCTAGTAAAGGGTTTAATAATTTTAAATATAAATACCTCTCAGGTAAAAAAGAAAATAATAATACCAATGTATTAAAGCAGATTAATGACAACGATATTATTTACGTTACTAGCTTTGATACAAAAAATAAAACAGGAGTAAATTTTACTTTAGAGCATTTTGAAGAAGGTAAAATGACCTATAAAATTAGTGCATCTAACCTAAGATATATCGAAGAGGATTCAGCTTACATACTCCGTAATTACTTTAAAAGAACCATTGGAGATAATGATGATGTGTTGGACATTCAAAGAAAAAAAGACACAATTTTTTCATTTGATTTAGAAGATTTAACACCAGAAAGTTACATAGCTGAAACCTTAAGGTACGATGAGCTAGTTAGATTTATTGATAGAGAAGAAAAACGAGGCTCTAAATATATAGGTCGTTACAAGTTAGCTAAATATCAAAAATGGAGTTTACCAGTTTCAGTATTTATTCTTACAATTATTGCAGTAGCTGTATCTTCTAGAAAACGTCGAGGCGGAATGGGAGTCAATTTAGCATTTGGGATTTGCATAGCCATGGTTTTTGTCTTTTTTGATAAGATATTTGGTACACTAGCCTCTCAGTCTAACTTTTCACCATTGCTAGCAGTTTGGTTTCCTAATATAATTTTTGGGGTTTTAGCCTTTTTCCTGTTACGCAATGCAAAACGATAAATTAAAAAATTACCTTCATTTACATCTACTAGTTTTTATAGCTGGATTTACTGCTATTATTGGTAAATTAATAACTATCAATGCTGTTAGTTTAGTGTGGTATAGGATGTTAATGGCTACGGTTTTAATGTTTGTTTACATCAAGATTGCCAAAGTCGATATTTCTATTACCAAAAAATCATTGATTAAATTATCCATTGCAGGAGTAATAATAGCGTTACATTGGATTACTTTTTTTGGAGCCATACAAGTAGCTAATGCTTCTATTGCCTTAGCAATGTTCTCTACAGGTGCTTTTTTTGCATCCTTTATAGAACCTATAATCTATAAACGTAAAATTATTGCTTATGAGATTGTTTTTGGTCTTATCGTGATCTTAGGTGTGTATTTAATTGTAAAAAGTGAGTTTAAATATATTGACGGAATGATTTTAGGAATTATTTCTGCATTTTTATCCTCATTATTTGCAGTCCTAAACGGAAAGTTTTTAGAGGAGCATTCTGCAACCAAAATTTCATTTTACGAGTTTTTAAGTGGAGTTTTTTTTATTTCACTTTACATCTTGCTTTTTGGAGATGGTTTTAATTTAAATCATTTTAACATATCGCTATCAGACGGTTTATGGTTATTTGTGTTAGCGTCTGTTTGTACAGCCTATGCTTTTATAGCCTCTGTTTATGTCATGCGTTATATTAGTCCTTACACAGTAGTGTTAACTTATAATTTAGAGCCTATTTACGGAATCATTTTGGCATTGATGCTATTTCCAGAATCAGAGACTATGTCACCTTCATTTTACATTGGTGCATTTATAATTTTAGGGGTTGTATTACTTAATGGAGTCCTTAAAAATTTAAAAAAATTCAGAAAGAATAAAAGCCCACAAACTAATTGATTATCAAATTTTAACGTTAAAATGTGCGCATTTTAATCATAATCTTAAAATTTGAAGTAAAAAAAATGTAATTTTGCATGCTAACATATAAACAAAACTATCGTTCCCTATGGAATATTTAGAATTTGAATTACCAATTAAAGAACTGGAAGAGCAATTAGGAAAGTGTCAAGTTATTGGAGAAGAGAGTGATGTAGATGTGACACAAACTTGCAAGCAAATCGAAAAAAAGCTTGTTGCTACCAAAAAAGATATATATAAAAACCTGACGCCTTGGCAAAGAGTACAAATGTCGCGTCATCCTGATAGACCTTATACTTTAGATTATATTAAAGCTATATGTGGAGAGTCGTTTTTAGAGTTACATGGAGACAGAAACTTTAAAGATGATAAAGCCATGATTGGTGGACTAGGTAAAATAGGTGACCAAAGCTTTATGTTTATTGGTCAACAAAAAGGGTTTAATACAAAAACTAGACAATACCGTAATTTTGGTATGGCTAATCCAGAAGGTTACCGTAAGGCTTTAAGATTAATGAAGTCTGCTGAAAAATTTGGAATACCAGTAGTAACATTATTAGATACGCCTGGTGCTTATCCTGGTTTAGAAGCTGAAGAGCGTGGACAAGGTGAGGCTATTGCTAGAAATATTTTAGAGATGACACGTTTAAAAGTGCCAATTATTACAATAGTAATAGGTGAAGGTGCTTCTGGTGGAGCTTTGGGTATTGGTGTAGGAGATAAGATTATGATGTTAGAAAACACATGGTACTCTGTTATATCTCCAGAATCTTGTTCTTCAATTTTATGGAGAAGCTGGGAATATAAAGAATTAGCTGCCGAAGCTTTAAAATTAACAGCTACAGACATGAAAAAAATGAAGATTGTAGATGATATCATTAAAGAACCTTTAGGAGGTGCACATTCTGATAGAGAAACAACTTTTAAATCTGTAACAGAAGCTATTCTTGGTGCATACGACGAGTTTAAAAACTTATCACCAAAAGATTTAGTAAATAAGCGTATAGAAAAATATTGTGATATGGGTGTTTTTAAAGGGTAGACCTTATAAAACCATTTGCTAACAAAATCTGAAGTGTAATGCTTCAGGTTTTTTTTATGCTTATTAACAAAAAAACAGACTTATTAACAGTATAAATGTTGACGACCTGTTAAGATTGAGTAACTTTGTATCCTAATATTTCTTAACAATTTATTTACTTTCGCTAAGTCAAGAATTAGGTGAATTTTCATCTGGTTTTTTTAAAATATTTAATCAATAAATTACTGAGTTATAACTCAAAACTATATTCAATAAATGAAGCAACCCAATCAAATAAAAGGCTATCAAGTTGACAGGAGCACTATTATAAACCTTGAAAAAGGTAAGATTCCACCTCAAGCGTTGGATCTGGAAGAAGTAGTACTTGGTGCAATGATGATTGACAAGAAAGGGGTTGATGAAGTGATTGACATTTTAAGTGCTGATGCCTTTTATAAAGAAGCACATCAACACATTTTTGAAGTGATTTTTATGTTGTTTCAAGAAAGTCAACCAATTGACTTATTAACAGTTTCGACACAATTAAAAACTAATTCAAAATTAGATTTAGCAGGAGGAGATTTTTATTTAATTTCCTTAACACAAAAAGTATCCTCTTCTGCCCATATCGAGTTTCATGCTCGTATAATTCTGCAAAAGTTTATCCAAAGAAGTTTAATTAAAATTTCTTCTGAAATAATTGAAGAAGCTTACGACGAAACTCAAGATGTATTTGACCTTTTAGATAAAGCAGAATCTAGGTTGTACGAAGTCACACAAGGAAACATTAAAAAATCCAGTGAAACTGCACAAGACTTAGTAATTCAAGCTAAGAAAAAAATTGAAGAAATCTCCAAAAAAGAGGGAATGAGTGGTGTGCCATCTGGTTTTAATAAACTAGATAAGTTAACCTCTGGTTGGCAAGAAAGTGATTTAATTATTATTGCAGCACGTCCAGGTATGGGTAAAACAGCCTTTACTTTAACAATGGCTAGAAACGTTGCAGTAAACTCAAATATTCCAGTAGCTTTTTTCTCTTTAGAGATGGCATCTGTACAGTTAATTACACGTTTAATTTCTAGTGAGACAGGACTGTCTTCAGAAAAATTAAGAACTGGTAAACTTGAAAAACACGAGTGGGAACAGCTTAACGTAAAAGTAAAAGCGTTAGAAAAAGCACCACTTTTTATTGATGATACACCTTCGCTTTCTATTTTTGATTTACGTGCAAAAGCTAGACGTTTAGCTTCTCAGCATGGTATTAGAATGATCATGATTGATTATTTACAGTTAATGACAGCTGCAGGATCTGGAGGTAACCGTGAACAAGAAATATCGACTATTTCTCGTAACTTAAAAGCTTTGGCTAAAGAGTTAAGTTTGCCTGTAATTGCACTGTCACAATTATCGCGTGCTGTAGAAACACGTGGAGGAAGTAAACGTCCTTTACTATCCGATTTACGTGAATCTGGTGCGATTGAGCAAGATGCCGATATTGTAAGTTTTATTTACAGACCAGAATATTATAAAATTGACGAATGGGATGATGAAGAACGCTCTCCTACAGAAGGTCAAGGTGAGTTTATAGTTGCAAAACACCGTAATGGTGGATTGGAAAGTATTAGACTTAAATTTATCGGTCATTTAGGTAAGTTTGATAATCTTGATGATTTTGATACACCATTTGGTCAAGAATTTCATAGTAAAATGAATGCTGCTGCAAATGATAATACATTTGCTCCAGACAATTTCCCGTCAGCTAATGATGCTTTTGGTGCACCAGAAGAGGATGATAACGACGTGCCTTTTTAATAATAAGTAACTATTTAAATGGATAAAATATAAACAACTAACTACCTACTTTTAATAATAGTAATACCTATAATATTTTACTTATTAAAAGTGCTGTCATTTATATTTGTACCTCTAGTTTTTTCAATGTTTATAGCATTGTTGTTTTTACCTTTAATGCGTTTTTTGCGTAAACGCAAATTGCCTAAAGCGGTCAGTGTTTTTATTGTATTACTAGTTATAGCCTTAGGTGTAAAGCTTGGAGTAGAATTAGTAAAGCTATCAAGTAGAGAAATTTTAGCATCAGATTCTCAATTTTTTGCTAAAGCAGAAACAAAAATCAATACACTAGTTGATAATGTCGAAGTTTTTTTTGGTGTAGAAAAAGTAGAAGGTACCAGGTCTTTAACTAGGTTAGTTAATAAAGAAGCCTTGCTAGATAATTTATCACCAACAATTAGTTTTATTAGTAAATTTTTGACAGCTTTATTAATGACGACGTTTTTTGTGGTTTTATGGTTAGCAGAGTCCATTAATGTTGAAAAATTAATTAATAGGACCATTTTAAGAAAAAAGCATACGTCTATTAAAACGTTTATGAAAATAGAAAAAGACTTGATTAAATTTATTAAAGTTAAGTTTTTAGTAAGCTTTTTAACTGGTGTTTTTACAGGTGTGGCCTGTTACTTTTTTGATGTAAGTTTCCCTATATTTTGGGGTTTATTTGCGTTTTTAATTAATTTTGTTCAAATGGTAGGTTCATTTATTACAGTAATCTTGCTGTCTATTTTTGCATTTGTCGAGCTAGAAACATCTAGTAAATTATTATTTTTTATAATTTCAATAACAGGTACACAAGTTTTATACGGTAGTATTTTAGAGCCTATATTTATGGGTAAATCCTTTTCTATTAATGTTATTGCTGTTTTAGTGATGTTAATGTTTTGGGGTTATATTTGGGGTATTCCTGGTTTAATTATGGCTATTCCAATTACAGTATTTCTTAAAATTATTTTTGAACAATTTCCTCGAACAAAAATTATTTCAGAATTACTCTCAGGCTCTACCAGTTAATTTATTATTAATCCTTTTATAACAGTTGCTTTTTTAAGTATCTTTCAAGTTATAAAAAAGTATTTTTAAATGAATAAATTTACAGTCTTTCTATTCTTTTTTCTGTTTGGTTCTAAAGGGTTTGCATCCTATATTTTAATACCAATGGATGCTGATACCCAAAAAAATCATTTAAAAGCTTACGGAATTACGTATTGGAGTTTAGAAAAAGACGTTAAAGTTAAGTGGTTACTTAATTATAGAGGTGGTTCTTTTTTATTACCTGATAGCGAGTCAATCCAGCGTGAATGTAAAATTAGAGGTGTTAGTTTCGAAATTATTTCTGATACAAAAACAGAGCAAATTTTAAATGAAATAGCAAGTCCAAGTAAAAATATGGAAGCTGTGGTATTGGAAAAAGCACCCAAATTAGCTGTGTACACACCTCAAGGTAAATTACCTTGGGATGATGCAGTAACTATGGTATTAAGTTATGCCGAAATACCTTACGAAACCATTTACGATGAAGAAGTATTAAAGGACGAATTACTGTTGTACGATTGGTTGCATCTTCATCATGAGGATTTTACAGGACAATTTGGAAAATTTTATGGAAGATATCGCCAAGCAGCTTGGTATATTCAAGAAAAAAAAGACGCAGAAGCATTAGCTACTAAATTAGGTTACACCAAAGTATCTGAAGAGAAACGTGACGTTGCATTAAAAATAAGAGATTATGTTGTTGGTGGTGGCTTTATGTTTGCCATGTGTAGCGCAACAGAAAGCTTTGATATTGCCTTGTCTGCAGATGGAATTGATATTTGCGAACCCATGTTTGATGGAGATGCAAGTGATGGTAACTATCAAGCTAAAATTGATTTTGATAATACATTTGCTTTTAAAGATTATACTTTAGAGCGTAGTCCTTTAGTGTATGAGTTTTCTAGCATAGATATGACCATGAAACGCAATATACCAAAAGAAACAGATTACTTTTCTTTAATGGATTTTTCCGCAAAATGGGATCCAATACCAACTATGCTTTGTCAAAATCATACTGCTCTAGTAAAAGGTTTTATGGGACAAACAACCTCTTTTACTAGAGATCAAATTAAGTCAAATGTTTTAGTTATGGGAGAAAACAAAACAAATGGTGAAGCTAAATACATCCATGGTATAAAAGGAAAAGGCTTTTTTACTTTTTACGGTGGACACGATCCAGAAGATTATACGCACCAAGTTGGTGATCCAAAAACCGAATTATCCTTGCATCCAACATCACCTGGTTATAGACTTATTTTAAATAATGTCTTATTTCCTGCTGCTAAAAAGAAAAAGCAGAAAACGTAATATGAAATATTTATTTCTATGTATTTCTATCTTTTTTTTCCAAATTTCTTTTGCTCAATCAGATAGTATTCAAGTTTACGGTCAAAATTTAATTGATCAAAATAAATTAGATACAGCCATAATTTACTACAAAAAACACTTGCTTAGACCAAGTAGTCAAAAACAACAGGTACACTTACTTTTTGGATTAGCAGATGCTTATAAATTAAAATTAGATTATACTAATGCCAATGAAAACTACAACAAGTCTTTTATTACGATAACCAAAATAAAATACAAGCAATTAGAGTTTTTGTACTATGTAAAAAAAGCAGAGTTTTTTAGAAAAAGAGCTATGCATCTTGATGCAGTAAAAGAGTTAGATAAGGCGTTAGTTATATTAAAAAATACGCCTATAAATGATTTATATTTATCCAAGTATTACAATCGTAAAGCTGCACTTTTTACAGAACATTACCAGTTGAATGATTCCACGCTTTATTATTCAAATAAATCCTTAGTACTTGCAAAAAAAATAAACGATAATGATGCTATATTTTATTCGTTATTAGAAATTTCCGGAGTTTATGAGCGTAAAAAGGATTATAAAACTGCTCTAAAATATTTGGATGAAATTATAGCTTTTGCTAAAAGCAATAATATGAAGCAACAAGAAGCAGATGCTTACATTAGTTATGTAATGGTATTGGCAAGAAGCAAGCAATTAGAAAAAGCATTGAATGCGTCACTTTATGCTGTAGATTTTTCCAAAAAAAATAAGTTTTTATACAATGAGATAATCTTTAATCAAAATATTCAAAATTTATATTTTAGACTAAATAATATAGAAAAAGCATACGAGTATTTAAAACAAAGACTAGAGTTAACAACCAAATATGATGAAATAAAAAAAGAAGAATTATTATTTAATCTAGAAACACAATACAAGCTGGCAGATAAGGAGAGTCAGATTAAGATTAATAATTTGGAAATTATAAATCAAAAAAAAGCATTAGCCTCCAATAAGGTTAACTTATATATTGCACTAGTATTGTTTATGTTTTCAATTGCAGTTGCAGTCCTAATAGCTTATTTTCTTAAACGCTCAAAAAAAAGCAATAAGCAATTACAAATACTGTCTTCAGAAAACGAATTTTTATTAAGTGAAGCAAACCACAGAATTAATAATAACTTACAATTAGTAGTAATACTTATTACCAATCAACTTAAAAAAGCCTCAGAGACAGAAAAAATTCAACTAAAAAATATTTTAATAAAGGTGGAAGCTATTTCTACTTTACATAAACATTTATATAAAAACGAAGACAAACAAACTATAGATATTGCCAATTACTTAAAAGATGTAAAAACTAGTTTTTTTGATGTGTTTAAAGAAAATGATATTACTACTAATTTTGATGTCAATTCTTTAGAAATAGCTACAGATCAAGCGATGTATTTTGGATTATTACTAACTGAGTTATTAATTAATTCTATCAAACATGCCTTTAAAAATCAAGATTATAAGGTGATAGATTTTACATTAAGGGGCAATAATGGATTGCTATTATTTATATATAGTGATAATGGTATAAGCTTGGCTAATAAATCAATAAAACCTAAACTGGTAGATAAAATTTGTCGTCAATTAGAAATGGATTATAATATAAATACAGATAATGGTTTTAATTTTTCGATGTCTAAAAAAATAAATAATGAATAAGTTACAGGACACAAAAATCCTTATCGTAGAGGATGAGATTATTATAGCAGATTACATTGAGGAGTTATTGCTTGAAGAGCAATTTACAAACATAGCTATTGCTAATAATAAAGAAACAGCTTTAAATAAAATGACTGCTTTTTTACCTGATATTATTTTAATGGATATTAATTTACAAGGGAAAAATGAGGGCATTCAGTTAGCCAAAGTTAAAAATAATAACGCGACCATTATTTTTATCACAGGTCAAAACGATTTAGTTTTAATGAATGAAGCATTAAAATCCAATCCAGACGCTTACTTAACCAAACCTATAAAACGATTAGATTTATTAGCTTCAATAAATTTATCGTTTTATAAAAAGCAATCGCAAATCTTTCAATTTAAAGATGGATACGATATTATTAATTTAAACTTTTCGGACATTAGATATTTTGTTGCAGAAGGTAATTATGTAAATATTTATACGCTCACTAAAAGATTTACTATTAGACAATCATTGATGGGTGTTATGGATAAACTTCCTACAGATAGTTTTAAACAAACGCATCGTTCTTATGTAGTAAATAAAAATAAGATAGAGAAAGTAACATCAAACACAGTAGTTATTAATGGTTTAGATATTCCTTTATCAAGGACGTATGCCAAACAATTTAAATAGCATTTTACATACAAAATGACGCGTTTCAACCCGTGTTATTGGTATTTCATAGAGTAAAAGTTAGTTTTGCGATTCTTAAAAATCTAACTAACCTATTATTTATGAAACAATTTTATTTTACTTTTTTAGCTGTACTATTTATTGGTATGGCTTCAGCACAAACCTTTCAAGAAGGAGGCGTTAATTATGCTGTGATTTCTGCAGCTGAGAGCACTGTTGGTGTGGTATCATCAGCTAGTTTTGAAGGCGCACTAATTGTACCTCCAACAGTTAATAATGCAAGTGTTGACTATACGGTAATTGCTATTTTAGATAGTGCATTTGAAAACAGTACAACGTTAACTTCTATAGAAATTCCTAATACAGTAACGTATATAAGTAATGGTGCTTTTCGATTTTGCACTAACTTAACGTCTGTTGTAATACCTAATTCAGTAACAAGTATTGGACAATTATCATTTAATGCATGTTCTAGTTTAACTTCTGTGGTAATACCAGATTCAGTTACTTCTATTGGTATTGAAGGATTTGCAAGTTGTTCTAGTTTAACTTCGGTAACGATTCCAAGTTCGGTTACAAGTATTTCTAATAGTGCATTTCAAAACTGTTCTAATTTAAATACAGTTACTGTTAATTGGTCAACACCATTAGCTATAAATGCTAATATTTTTCAAAACGTAAATATTGGTAGCGCAACCCTTTATGTTCCTGTTGGTACTGAGGCGCTTTATCAATCAGAGCCAGTTTGGCAAAACTTTGGAACTATAGGTCAACCACAACCAGCTACACATTTAAATTTTGATGGAGTAGATGATTATGTTCAAGTACCTTCTGGAATAAATGTAGCAAATTCATCATTTACTGTTGAGTTTTACGCTAAACGTAACTCAACTAATATAGATAATTATATTATAACTCAAGGTTTTGAAGCAAACAATAATTTACTGCATATTGGTTTTAGAGGCAACAACGATTTTACTTTTGCTTTTTGGTATAATGATATAAATATTCCTGCTACTAATTATGTAGCTGATAATGAATGGCATCATTGGTCATGTGTTTATAACATGGAAAATGCTACTAGAGAAGTATATCAAGATGGTATTTTAGTAGGATCTAATTCAGTTCCAACACCTTACACAGGTAATGGTATCCTTCAAATAGGTGTTAAAAACAGTAGCCAGTACTTTTTTAATGGAAATTTAGATGATATTCGTATTTGGAATGTAGCTAAAACAGCTGATCAGGTTAGTGCAAGTAAAAATTGCGAGTTACAAGGTGATGAAGCAGGTCTTATTGCTTATTATCAATTTAATGAAGGTCTTGATGCTAATGAAAATGCATCTTTTACAACCTTAAATGATGCTACAATTAATTCTAATAATGGGTCATTAACTAATTTTGCTTTAACAGGAAGTAATTCTAATTGGTTGGCAGGTTCTCCTGTTGAAAGTGGATCTATTATTCCTACAGAAGCAAGTGTTAGTAGTCCAGTAATTTATACACAAAATGATAGTGCAACGCCATTAACTGCTACTTTAGGAGCAAATGGAACTGAATTGATATGGTATGAAACAGAAACTGGAGGAGTTGGATCAGCAATTGCGCCTACACCAAGCACAATGACTACTGGGTCAACATCATATTGGGTAACAAGTGCTAATGCAAATAGATGTGAAAGTGAAAGAACTGAAATAGTAGTAAATATCTTAGAGCCAGCAACGCATTTAAATTTTGATGGTATTGACGACTATGTTAATATAAACATAGGAACATTTACTACTCAAAACTTTAACTATACTCATGAGTTTAGGTTTAAAACTACAAGTGCTAACAGTACAATTTTTAACTTTTCTGATACAGGAATGCCTAACTCTGGAGGTTTTAATAAAACAATTTATTTACAAAACGGAAACTTAGTGTCTTATGTTTATAATAATACAGAAAATTATATCACATCAACAGCCACTTTTAATGATAATAATTGGCATCATGTTACAGAGATTGTTACGTTTACAGAAAGACGTCTTTATGTGGATGGTACATTGATAGGAATAGATACTAGTTTTTCTAACCAAAATTTTGGATATATAGTTTTAGGAGCAAGTAATTTAACTCCAGGAGTTTATTTTGAAGGAGAAATAGATGAAGTTAGAATTTGGAATACAGCCTTAGCTATTGACGATGTTAATGCAACAGGTAATTGTCAATTGCAAGGTGACGAAGCTAATTTACTAGCATATTATCAGTTTAATCAAGGAACAGATGCTACAGATAATACATCAGTAACAACTTTAATAGATGCGACAACAAATGCATATAATGGTAATTTGATAAACTTTAGTTTAACAGGTAATACTAGTAATTGGTTAGCTGGTTCTCCTATTGGAGCAGCACCTATAGTTACAATGCAACCTCAGGATCAAACTATTACAGAAACAGATACTGCTGTTGTTTTTACTGTTTCAGCATCAAATGTCACCTCTTACCAATGGGAAGTGTTTCTTGAAGATGGTGAAGGTGGTGCATGGATGCCTTTAGACGATTCATTTACTGATCCGGATGTTTCGGGTTCTACAACTAATACGCTAACAATTTCAGGAGACAATTTTTCATTTGTCGTTGGTTTCCAATTTAGAGTTGTAATGAATGGTACTGCTAGTTGCAATGTTATTTCAAATGAAGTTACTGTAACAGATGAAACACTGTCAGTGTCTAATTTTTTAATTAATGAAGTAAAGGTATTTCCAAATCCAACAACAGATAACGTTAAGATTACTTTATCTAAAGTACAAGATTTTGAAATATCAGTATACGACTTAAACGGAAGACTGCTTTTAAACTCAAAAAACAGAAGTGATGCTTTTCTATTAGATTTAACAGATTATCAAAATGGTATATATATTATTAAGACTAAGATTAATCAAAAAGAAGCTATTAATCGAGTTATTAAACACTAAGGAAGTTTAGTACAGTTCGAGAAGCAGTGTTGTAATTTACAACACTGCTTTTTTTTTGCTTTATAACTAGCGGATACTAATAGAAAATTATTAATTTTTAGTGTTGTTTAACTAAACAATATTATATAAGAATATTATTTTTACTACATTACAGTTAATCTAAAACAGTCTTAAAATGTCAACAAAAGATCAAATCTTAAAAAAAATTGAAATATTAATCACCAACCACTTCGAATCTCCAAAAAATGCATTTGATTTTTTTGATGAAGATGGTGATAAAAAATTGTCAAAATCAGAAATTAAAAACCTATTGCAAGAAGCAGAAATTAGTGGTTTTATTAGAGGTATAGTCGCTTCAAAATTAATAGAAGGTTATGATTTAGATGGAGATCAACTAATAAGTTGGTCAGAATTTAAAACTGCAATTGACGAAATAGCACTTTAAATTCTTTCTTTTTTTGAAACAATCAATACTACAATTCCTCAAATTACAAATCATTACAATACTTTTTTGGGTATTATCGTTTTGCTTATTTATTACTATCCGTTATTATGAAATAGGCACGGAAGGAGGAAAGGCATTTGTAACTAACTACGACCAAATAATACCAATAACACAATGGTTACAATTTAGCATTTTAATAGGTGTGGTTGTTGGTTTTTTTTATGGGATAATCGAGTTTATTTCGGATAAATTATTGCTTTACAAATTTTCTACTGGTTTATTAATATTACTTAAAACAATTGTTTATTTACTTTTATTAATACTTTCAACAAGTTTTGTGGTTGGTTTAATAGAAGTTCAAATAGACAGAAACCTTCCAAATGAACCTGGTTGGTGGATGGAAAATAAAGTGTTTTGGCTAATAGTTGTGTATTTTAATATATGCTCATTAATATTTTCTTTTTTAAAAATTGCGATAGAAAACTTTGGTCATGGCGTTTTATTTAACCAGTTAATAGGAAAATATAAAAGACCAAGAGAAGAACGTCGTATTTTTATGTTTCTAGATCTTCAATCTTCTACCACAATTGCAGAGCAATTAGGCCACTATAAATACAGTCAATTGATTCAACAATGCTTTTATGATCTTAACTCGGTAATAAATAATTTTGATGCAAATATTTATCAATATGTTGGCGATGAGGCTGTGATTAGTTGGACTTTTGATAAAGGTTTAAAACAAAATAATTGTGTCGAATTATTTTATAAATTTCAAGATAAGTTAGTTAAAAAAGAAAAATTATACCTGAAGCAGTTTGGTATAATACCTAAGTTTAAAGCTGGATTACATGGAGGAACATTAATAGTGACAGAAGTTGGGACTATTAAAAAAGAAATTGCTTATCATGGAGATGTTATAAATACATCTGCAAGAATACAAGGAGAGTGTAATAAGTATGATGAAACGCTTCTTATATCCGAATCATTACTTCAAAAACTTAAATTACATAAATACAAGCTAACATCAATGGGTGACATTAGTTTAAAAGGTAAAGAAAGCACACTTAAGTTATTTTCAATTAATAAACTTAATTAATCAAACTATCAATTAATAAACTTAATTAATCAAACTATCAATTAACTGCTTGATTACAATTTCTACCCCTTTTTCATTATTTGATTTAGTTAAGTAGTTAGCAATGGTTTTTACATTTGGATGTGCATTATCCATAGCGTAACTATAGTGTCCTAACTTTAGCATCTCTATATCATTATTATAATCTCCAAAAACCATAGTTTCAGATTCATTAATATTATATAGCTCTTGAATATGTTTAATGGCATAGCCTTTATTAGCTATATTTTCTGAAATATCAACCCAGTGATTGGCAGATACCTTTACTTTAAATTTATGTTCCAAATGTTTAACGGAAGGGTAGATGTACTTTTCAGAGCTTTCTTCATGATATAATGCTATTTTATAAACGTCTTCTGTAATTTCAGACACATCATCAATAATGTCGTAATTTGAGTAATACTCACTTAAAAGTGATAACAATTTTTCAGATTTACTTACTACGTAAGCTTTATTTTTTGTGCAAAATACAGGATGAGTATCCTGTAATCCAACTACTAATTTAGAAATTGTAGTTAAGCTGTTTTTTTTAAAAGTATTTGAAATTAATAAATGATCTTGTTTTATTGCTAGTCCACCATTTTCTGATACTATAATAATATCATCTTTAATAACTTTTAATTTTTCAAGCATGCTATAATAAGGTCTTCCGCTAGCAGCTACAAACAATATGTTTTTTTCTTTTAAGATTTTAAATAATTCAAAAAACTCATCACTTACTTGATGATTAGCGTTTAATAAAGTTCCATCTAAATCGGATACTATTAATTTAATTTGGCTTAAAGACATGTGCAATTCAATATTTAAAATGTAAAGCTAGTGGATAAGTTTGTTATAAAACAATTATTATAGTTAAGTTATAATTAAATGGCATAAAAAAATCCGATTCAATTAAGAATCGGATTTTCTATTTTATAAGCGAAGTATTGTTATACAAATGGCAAAATGCCCTTTATTTTACTTTGTTCACAATTGCTTCAAAAGCATCTGGATTGTTCATTGCTAAATCAGCTAAAACCTTACGGTTTAATTCGATATTATTAGCTTTTACTTTACCCATAAATTGTGAGTAAGACATTCCATGTAATCTTGCTCCAGCGTTAATACGCGTGATCCATAATGCACGGAAAGTTCTCTTTTTGTTTCTACGGTCTCTGTATGCATATTGCATAGCTTTATCAACCGCGTTTTTTGCTACTGTCCAAACGTTTTTACGACGTCCAAAGTAACCTTTTGCTTGTTTAAGCACCTTTTTTCTTCTGGCTCTTTTGGCAACAGAATTTACTGATCTAGGCATAATTTAAATTGTTTTTTTGTATTAGGCGGTTAATTAATTAACACTTTGTAAAGGCCTAACTCCAGGGTTTATAAATAATTTGTAACCAATTAAGGTAATGTTACTTTAAACGCATCATTACTTTAATATTGTTCTCATCCGCTTTATGTACTAAACCGTCATGAGTTAACTTAAGCTTACGTTTTTTAGACTTCTTTGTTAAGATGTGACTTTTAAAAGCGTGCTTTCTTTTAATTTTACCAGTACCAGTAAGCTTGAAACGCTTTTTAGCACTAGATTTTGTTTTCATTTTAGGCATTTTGTTTCCTAGTTTTAATTATTTCGCTTATAATATTGTGGTCCTTAATAAAGGATACTATTTACTTTTTAGGAGCAATAAACATGGTCATACGCTTTCCTTCAAGTCTTGGCATTTGTTCTACTTTTCCAAATTCTTCCAAATCTTGAGCTAGTCGTAATAATAATATTTGTCCTTGCTCTTTAAACACAATTGATCTCCCTTTAAAGAAAACAAAAGCTTTTAGCTTTGCACCTTCTTTTAAGAATTTCTCGGCGTGTTTCTTTTTAAATTCGTAATCATGGTCATCTGTTTGAGGACCAAATCGAATTTCTTTGATAACAACTTTTGTAGCCTTGGATTTTAATGCTTTTTCCCGCTTCTTCTGTTCATAAAGAAACTTCTTGTAATCCATTATTTTACATACAGGCGGATCTGCTTTAGGCGAAATCTCTACCAAGTCAAGTTCTTGCTCTCTTGCAAATTCTCTTGCTTCTTTAGTGGTATAAATTCCTACTTCAACATTTTCTCCAACTAGACGCACTTTTTCTGCTCTAATCTTACCGTTAATGTTGTGCTGATCTTCCTTAATGATTCTTGCCGGACCTCTTGATCTTTTTCTACGTATTGCTATGACTTATATATTTTAGTTAAACTTAATTTTAAAATTGTCTTTTTGTTTTATTTATCTCTGTTTTAACAATTTCTGCAAAGGTATCTACACTAATCGTGCCTAAATCTTCACCACCATGTTGTCTTACAGATATCTTGTTTTCTGCTTCCTCTTGTTCCCCAATGATAATCATATAAGGCGTTTTACTCATTTCAGCCTCTCTAATTTTCTTACCAATGGTCTCGCTTCTGTTATCTACAAGTGCGCGAATTTCGTGATTTTCTAGCAAAGTTAAAACTTTTTCACCGTATTTCTCGTATTTCTCACTAAGAGTTAATATAGAAACTTGATTTGGCATTAACCAAAGCGGGAAATTCCCTCCTGTATGTTCCAGTAAAATAGCTATAAAACGTTCCATACTTCCAAAAGGAGCGCGATGTATCATTACAGGTCTGTGTGTTTCATTATCACTACCTTTATAAGATAATTCAAAACGTTCTGGTAAATTATAATCAACCTGAATAGTTCCTAATTGCCATTGTCTACCTAAAGCATCCTTAACCATAAAGTCTAATTTAGGTCCGTAAAAAGCAGCTTCGCCAGTTTCTATAACATAATTTAAATTTTTATCCTTGGCAGCATTAATAATGGCTTGTTCTGCTTTTTTCCAGTTTTCTAAACTTCCAATATATTTTTCTGGCTTTTCGGGATCACGTAAAGATACTTGTGCAGTAAAGTTTTCAAATCCTAAAGATCCAAATACATACAACACTAAATCAATAACATTTTTAAACTCTTGATCTAATTGATCTGGAGTACAAAAAATGTGTGCATCATCCTGCGTAAAACCTCTAACTCTCGTTAAACCATGTAATTCACCACTTTGTTCATATCTATAAACAGTACCAAATTCAGCAAAACGCTTCGGTAAATCTTTGTAAGACCATTGCATACTGTTATATATTTCACAGTGATGTGGGCAATTCATAGGTTTTAATAAAAATTCTTCTCCTTCCTTTGGAGTCGTAATAGGTTGGAAGCTATCGGCACCATATTTTTCATAATGTCCAGAAGTAACATAAAGCTCCTTTTGGCCTATATGTGGTGTAACAACCATTTCATAACCTGCTTTTTTCTGAGCAGCCTTTAAAAAATCTTCTAAACGCTCACGTAAAGCAGCACCTTTTGGTAACCATAAAGGTAAACCTGCACCAACTTTTTGAGAAAAAGTAAAAAGCTCAAGCTCTTTACCTAACTTTCTATGGTCACGTTTTTTAGCTTCTTCTAATAACGCTAAGTATTCAGTTAATTCTTTTTGTTTTGGAAAAGATGTTCCGTAAACACGTGTTAATTGAGGTTTATTTTCATCACCTCTCCAATAAGCACCTGCAACAGATAATATTTTTACAGCTTTAATAATCCCTGTGTTCGGGATATGTCCACCACGACATAAATCAGTAAAAGTAGAATGGTCACAAAAAGTAATAGTCCCATCCTCAAGATTTTTAATTAATTCAGTCTTATATTCATTGTCTTTATATAAAGACAAAGCATCGGCTTTAGTAACAGATCGCATAGCAAACTCATGTTTGCCTCTTGCAATCTCTAACATTTTAGTTTCAATAGTCTTAAAATCTTTATCAGTAATGGTGTCATTACCAAAATCAACATCATAATAAAAACCATTATCAATAGCAGGACCAATAGTTAATTTACTATTAGGATATAACTCCTCAATCGCCTGAGCTAATACATGGGCAGAACTATGCCAAAATGCTTTCTTTCCTTCATCATTAGTCCAAGTGTAAAGTACCAAAGATCCATCCGTTGTTAATTTCGTAGATGTTTCAACGGTTGTTCCATTAAAACTTGCCGAAATAACATTTCTTGCCAATCCCTCGCTAATACTCTTAGCAACATCCATAGGTGTAGAATCTTTTTCAAAAGATTTCACACTACCATCAGGTAAAGTAATTTTTATCATCAATATAATATTAGACCACAAATATAATAGGATATTAGTAATTTGGCAATACAACTCTTAACTAATACTAAATAAATTCACACAATAAATTAATGGCGTTACCCAAAGGGTCAGGCTTTCACTACTCGCTTTTTTTTTACATAAGTATCATACCTATATATAGTGTCTATTTTTAATACGCAATATAACAGCCAATATGTAATAGGAAACAAAAAAAGAGCTCAAACAGACCGTTCAATCCTTAACGCAAGCATCCCAAACTAATTTATACTAGTAAAAGTAACATAATGCCTATTAAAACCATTGTAATTAGTTTAAATCACAGCCAATTCAAAAAAATATATTTCATAACCTGTTGGAAGTAAGTCTTTAAAGGATTGTATTAAAATATAATTAAAAAAAGATTAAAAAAAAGGGTTGCGGTAAAGAAAAAGGCTTGTATATTTGCACCCCGAAAACGACGTAACTGATGTTACTGAGAGTAAAGGAAAACGTTCTAAGATATA